>CYGL01000042.1_pt1 | contig 58178 bp, 90 predicted proteins | sample 485531 | NCBI WGS metagenome assembly CYGL01 (sample SAMEA3497897, study PRJEB9818) | human gut metagenome | reverse complement strand
CATAATGACATAAATAATTTGGATATCTATACATTATATTTCCCATCTTTAATAAAAATTTTTAATAATATTTTTTCCAGTTTTAACATAATCTTTTTTGCTAATGGCATATAATCCTCCAGCAATTCCACTTACTGATAGAATCTTTTTTGCAACAGCAACGCCACGATTAACTTCGGAAGTACTTAAACGATTGTATTCTTGTTCAAGATTCATTCGTTTATTAAGCTTCTTAAGATCTTCATTTGAAAGTTGCTTCGAGGATTTACGTCTTAGCAATCTTGTTTCGTTATAATCTTCACTGTATTTAGAAATGCGTCGTCTATTCGCCGATGCAAGAGATTGTTTTGCTCTGCGAACACCCCACTTCATTCCTTTTACACCGTGGTGCATCAAGTAATTAGGATATTTGATACATCTTTTTTGCACCTTCCTCTACTTGATGCACCACGGTGTAAGAGGAATGAAGTGGGGGCGTAGGAAAAGAGCTCTCCAAATTAAACGCAATGTTAGAACTTATAATAAAAGCGTTAACGAGTTTAATAAGATGGCTCTTGCTGCTAAGAAACAAAATGTAAAATCTGGAACCATTATTTCTAGTAAAACCGGAACCAAAATTAAAGTTACAGATGCTGGAGCTGAATGGTTGTCTGGAAATAAAAAAGTTCAGCAAATGTCAGTTGATGAACTTATGGATGTTATGTATTATAAAAGATATAAACAGATTCCTGATTGATATTTTTAACGCCTCCGTGGTGGAATGGCAGACACGACGGACTTAAAATCCGTTTCTTTAATGAGTATGGGTTCGAATCCCATCGGAGGTACCATGCGGATGGTTGGCAGAGAGGTAATGCAGGCGGATTGCTAATCCGTACAACTATATTTAGTTGCGTAGGTTCGAATCCTACACCATCCGCCATTTAAAAATAGTGTATTTTTGCAAATCGATAGACAAGAATAATTATTATGAAACATTTAAAAGGCTAGTCTATCCCTTCTTAGAGCCTATAGATAATCCAAAATCAAAAATCGGCTTGGTGTAACCGATTCTCCTTTCAAGAAGTCACTTAAAAGTGATCGGAAAGTCTATAGGTTCTAAGAAGGGATAGCTAAATAGCTATATGAAAGTTGGTGAGAAGTACATGGCTCAAGCCAAAAAGCGTAGAGCTCCGGCTTTGACTCCGGAAGCAAGGGAGAATCAGCTCATAGCGGAAGCCATAGATCTTGCCGAAAAGCAAATAACTGAAGGAACTGCGTCATCTGCAGTTATTTGCCATTATCTTAAATTGGGATCGACAAAAGCAAAGCTAGAGAATGAAAAATTACAAGAGGAAAATAAACTTCTTCGAGCTAAAACAGAAGCTCTTGAATCTCAGAAGAATGTTGAGCAATTGTATAAGGATGCCATCGCCGCAATGAGTGAATATAGAGGTGCTAATGATGAATAAGTCTTATACAGAAATGCTTCAATATTCCACATTGCTCGATCGATACAATTATCTTAAGCTTAATGGTTCTGTTGGAAAAGAAACATTCGGATTTAGTCGTTATTTAAATCAAGCGCTCTATTGCTCGAATGAATGGAAAAGATTTCGCAGAGAAGTTATTATTAGAGATAATGGATGCATATTTGGGCTTGAGGGTTACGATATCAAATCTAAATTGATAGTTCATCATATTAATCCTATCACTTTAGAACAAATAGAAGATCGAGATCCAATGGTTTTTTCTATGGATAACGTTGTATGCGTTAGCCATAAAGTTCATGAAGCAATACATTATGGAGATTTGAGTCTTCTTCCTCAAGATCCAATAGAACGTAGACCTTTCGATACGTGTCCGTGGAAGGAGGTAAGATGACAGTCTATCAATATCCTAATTACTTAATGCACCATGGCATTAAAGGTATGAAGTGGGGCATACGTAAGAAATATAAAGCTCATCCTAGAGATTATAAGTATAATAAAGAATATCTTTCGGATGAAGAAGCCGCTATTGCTGCAAAGAAAGCTAAGCGTAAAAAGATGCTTAAAATCGGCGCCGCAGTTACGGTAGGTATTTTAGCAGCATATGGTTTGTACAAATACTCCGAGTTTGTTAAGTCCCAACCAAATAGCTCCTCGTTAGATGATTCTTTTTGGTTGACTGATCCTACAGATATTCAAACTAAAAATCGTTTAACCAGAATGAAAGATAGCGGAAAATTAGGTGACGCTAAAATTCATGTTGATCCATTAAAAGGCCATAGTTATAATAAATCACATTTATATGATAAAGAATTAGTGTCATCTCTTTCGCCAAATGAACATAATTCTATAGTTAGCTATACTGGAAATGGATATTTTGATATAAACAATTATCTTCGTACCGGAAACGAAGTATATAATAAGAATGGAAAAACCTCTAAGAAAATTAAAAATATGACTGATGCTCTAGAAAAAAGTAGCTTAAAAGAAGACATTGTTGTACATAGAGGTATTGGAGGATCACTTCCTAAAATGCTTGGCGTTGACAATAATACTTTGAAAAATAAAGAGTTTCAGCAAAGTCTTAGAGGAACTGTTATAACTGAAAAAGGATTCTTTTCTTCTGGCGGAGCAATGAAAGACGCTTGGGCAGGAACAAAAATTCATGCCAAAGTTCCTAAGGGAAGTAAAGGAATGTATGTGGATCCAATTTCTCAATTTCCTGGCGAACACGAGTTCATTCTTCAAAGAAACTCCAGTTTTAAGATTGTTGACTACGTTGCAAATGGCAACGGAACCATAACCGACGTTATTGTAGAGCTTATTGATCAAACTGTTTAAGTAAGGATTAGTTTAAAATGAACACTTATGAAAATAAGTATAATCGGGATACATTTGACATTACATCTAACCGATTCTCGGATATTCTTTGCAAAGGTTGTAAGCATGCTAAACCTGATTTTGTTGTAAATGGAAAAGTTGTTCTTACCGGATACACAAATACATATTGTCAAAAGTATTCCGAGAAAGAAAAACCGATTGAGATAATTTTGGGAAAATCAACTGACTGTGAATTCTTTGAGAAAAAATAAGGCGGTGATCTTCATTGGCTCTTTCGAATACAGCAGTTCCTTTTTATTACGAGCAATTTCGCGAAGCTGTAATACGTGGAGAAATTCCTGTATGCAGAGAGATTTCAATGGAGATGAATCGTATCGATAATCTTATTGAAGATCCTCGATACTATTTCGATAACGAAGCTGTAAATGGATGGGTTAAGTTCTGTGAAGAAGAATTAACTCTTACAGATGGTTCCGATCTCCATCTTCTAAATACATTTAAGCTATGGGGCGAGCAGGTATATGGTTGGTATTATTTTGTAGAACGAACTGTATATGAGCCAGATCCAGATTCTCATGGTGGGCGCTACGTTACCAAAAGAATTAAGAAACGTCTTATCAATAAGCAATTTCTTATTGTTTCTCGCGGTAGCGCAAAGTCTATGTATGGTACATGTCATCATGGATATTATCTTACAGTCGATCCTGCAACTACAAATCAAATCGCAACAGCTCCAACAATGCGGCAAGCCGACGAGGTTCTATCGCCTTTGAGAACCGCTATTTCTAGAGCTCGCGGAAGATTGTTTAAATTCTTAACAGATGGATCTTTGCAAAATACTACTGGAGATTCTAAGAATAGAGTTAAATTAGCTTCCACGAAAAAAGGAATTCAAAATTTCTTAACGAATTCAATGCTTGAAATTCGTCCAATGACGATTGATAAGCTTCAGGGTTCTCGATGCAAATTCGCTACAGTTGACGAATGGCTTTCCGGAGATATCCGTGAAGATGTTATCGGTGCTCTTGAGCAAAGCTGTTCTAAGCTTGATGATTGGCTTATTGTTGCGATGAGCTCCGAAGGTACTGTTCGAAACGGGCCTGGTGATAGCATCAAAATGGAACTTATGGACATCCTAAAAGGGAAATATTATAATCCTCATGTGTCCATTTGGTATTATAAGCTTGATGATATATCTGAAGTTGCCGATCCATTGATGTGGCCTAAGGCTGCTCCAAATCTTGGAAAAACAGTAAGCTATGAAACATATCAGATTGAAGTGGAACGAATGGAAAACGTTCCTATTACTAGAAATGATACGTTGGCTAAGCGATTTGGAATTCCAACAGAAGGTTATACATATTTCTTTACATATGAAGAAACTATGCTTCATAGAATTCGAGATTATTGGAAGATGCCATGCTCAATGGGGGGCGACCTATCTCAGGGAGACGATTTTTGCGCGTTTACTTTCTTATTTCCTCTTGGTGGAGATAGGTATGGAATTAAGACTCGTTGCTATATAACTTCTGATACAATGAGTAAACTTGCTCCGGCCATGCGAGCTAAATATGAAGAATTTATGCGAGAAGGATCGCTAGTTGTTCTTGAAGGTGTTACGCTTGATGTCGATGGAGAAGTGTACGACGACTTAGAGCATTTTATAGAGGAAAAAGAATATGACATATGTTCTTTTGGATTCGATCCATATAACGCTAAAGAATTTGTAGATCGTTGGATTAGAGAAAATGGCCCATATGGTGTAGAGGTTGTTAAGCAAGGATCCAAGACTGAGAGCGTTCCTCTTGGAGAACTAAAGAAACTTGCTGAAAATCGAACTCTTTATTTTGATGAAGAAATTATGAAGTTTTGTATGGGAAACTGCATCGTTCTTCTTGATAATAATCGAAATAAAAAGCTTTGTAAAGAGAAAAACGAAGCTAAAATCGATGCTGTAGCAGCTATGATGGATGCATATGTTGCTTATAAATTGCATAAAGAAAATTTTGAATAAGAAATTTAGATAGTGAATTTATTTAGGAGTACAATGGATGAGAGCATTTTAAATAGTATAAAAAAGATGCTCGGACTTCCGGATTCATACGAAGCATTTGATATCGACGTGTCTACGAATATTAATGCAGCGTTATTAAAATTAGAGCAAGTTGGGGTTGGAAAAGAGTTTTTCTATATATCCGATTCAACTTCAATCTGGTCGGATTTTCTTGGAACTAATTCAGATTTGCTTGGTGGATGCATGACGTTTGTATATCTTCAAACGAGAATAGTATTTGATCCTCCGTCGAATTCGTTCGTTTTAGACGCTATGAAATCGCAGTCTGAGGAACTTTTATATAGATTGATGCTTCAAGTAGAGGAGGTGCAAAAAGATGTATCAATATCCTAATTACTTGATGCACCACGGTGTAAAAGGAATGAAGTGGGGTGTTCGCAGAGCAAAACAATCTCTTGCATCGGCGAATAGACGACGCATTTCTAAATACAGTGAAGATTATAACGAAACAAGATTGCTAAGACGTAAATCCTCGAAGCAACTTTCAAATGAAGATCTTAAGAAGCTTAATAAACGAATGAATCTTGAACAAGAATACAATCGTTTAAGTACTTCCGAAGTTAATCGTGGCGTTGCTGTTGCAAAAAAGATTCTATCAGTAAGTGGAATTGCTGGAGGATTATATGCCATTAGCAAAAAAGATTATGTTAAAACTGGAAAAAATATTATTAAAAATTTTTATTAAAGATGGGAAATATAATGTATAGATATCCAAATTATTTATGTCATTATGGTGTTTTAGGCATGAAATGGGGGCAACGAAGGGCTCGAAAGTCTGTGGAAGTATCTGGACGCTATTCTAAGAAAGCGTCTCAATATCAAGCAAAGAATGAGAAATATTTACAGATTGCTAAAGACAGAAAAGCCGCTGGAAAGAGCAATACTAGAGCTTTAAATAAAGCTAAGAAGGCCAGAGATAATAGGGACTATTATAAGGGTGAATCCAGGTATTACAAAGTTCGTGCTAAAAATATAGAGTCTGTCAACACTAGAATGTCCGGTGGTAAAAGTACTTATAATCGATTGGCCAATATGTCTGAAGCCAAAGCAATTGGCCAATCGATTGCTTTAGGAAGTTATGGTGCTCTGAAATATAATCAGTATAGGGAAGCCGGATATAGTAAAGGTAAATCCGTGGTTAACGCAATGCTTAAAAACGGGTTAAATAATTTATCATATGGACTTCGTAGTACTGTAGAGTCTTCTAGAAATGTGGTTGAAAATAGGGATTTTGCTAAAGAATTGAGCAAAACCAGAAAATCTAAAAAGTAGGTATGATTTATGGCCGAAAAATTTACTGAACGTCTTAAGAATGGATGGAATGCTTTTAAAGGTACTGAAAAAGTATTCTACAAAGACGTTGGCCCAGGCTATAGCTTTAATCCTAGTCGTAAAAAGATCATTACAGGTTCTGAACGTACGATTATATCGTCGATTTATACTAGAATCGCTGTGGATGTTGCTTCGACAACATTCGAGCATGTGAAAACTGATGAAAATGATCGTTATAAAGAAACTGTAAGCTCTGGTTTAAATAATTGTTTAACGGTTGAAGCTAATGTTGATCAAAGCGCTTTGGACTTTAAACTTGACATAGCTATGTCAGTTTTAGACGAAGGGGTAATTGCCGTTGTGCCTGTGGATACAGTTGACGATCCAACAGGAGGACGAGCATTTGAGATTCGAACTCTAAGGGTTGGAAAAATCGTTCAATGGTATCCATATAATGTTCAAATTCGATTATATAATGAGCAAATTGGGCAATACCAGAATATTATAATGCCGAAAGAATCTGTAGCAATCATTACAAATCCGTTTTATTCGGTTATGAATGAGAAGAATTCTACAATGAGTCGACTTGTTTATAAGTTAGGTCTTCTTGACGATGCCGATGCTAAGAATAATTCTGGTGATTTGAATATGATTGTTCAGCTTCCTTATGTTGTTAAGTCTGACACTCAAAGAAAAAGAGCTGAAACAAGGCGTCAATCTCTTGAGGAGCAACTTAGCAAAAGTAGTCATGGCATTGCTTATATTGATTCAACTGAGAAAGTTACACAACTTAATCGTTCTGTTGAAAACAATCTTTTAAATCAGATCGACAATCTTACTAAGCAACTGTATTCACAGCTGTCCATTGATGAGACGATTATGAACGGTACTGCTAATGCCGAGACCATGAATAATTATTATCAACGAACTGTATCACCAATTATTGAGGTTATTAAGAATGAATTTAATCGAAAATTTCTTTCGAAGACAGCTCGTTCGCAGCGTCAAACAGTCATGTCTTTCCAAGATCCATTTAAGTATATGACGGTTGCTCAAATCGCTAATATGGTCGATACGTTAAGTCGAAATGAAGTTCTTGTTCCTAATGAGTTTAGAACCGCGCTTGGATTTAAGCCTTCTACGGATCCTAGTGCTGATGAGCTTCGAAATAGGAATCTTATCGATCCTAACGCTGATTATGGATCTTCTAATGAAGACAATTATACAGATGCTCCAGTAGATGAAGCATCATACGAGTAGAAAAGGTCAAAATGGAATTCTATCGTAATAAATCCACTTTGTCGGTTGTCGAAGCCTATCAGACACAAGAGCAGATAGAAGTAGAAACTGAAAATGGTAAAGAGATAGCAAATCCTGGAGATTATGTAGCAATTAATGCATATGGTTGTTCGCATATCTATAATGACAAAGATTTTCGTAAGCAATATAGAAAAGTAAAGGAGGTTGCCCATGAGTGATTATGATTTTGCAGGTTATGTAACTCGGAATGACGTTAAGTGCTCCGACGGACGCATCATTCGTCAAGATGCTTTCAAAGGCTGCGATGGCGTTCGTGTTCCTCTAGTATATCAGCATGATCACATGTCGCCGCTTAATATTCTGGGTCATTGCGATCTTGAAAATCGAATTGATGGTGTTTATGGTTATGCCAAATGTAATATGACTGAAGAAGGTCAGCACGCTTTGGCTTCTGTGAAGAATGGCGATGTTGACTCTTTTTCCATTTATGCAAATAAGCTTAAGCAGAATGGCCCTAATGTAATTCATGGCGCTATCCGAGAAGTAAGTCTTGTACTTTGCGGTGCAAATCCAGAAGCCAAGATTGAGACGATTCTTTCTCACGATTACGATGAGGAAGAGGAGGCTATTCTCGAAGGCTTTTCTAATTTCGATTTGTCTCATTCCGATAAAGATGATGAAGACAAAAAGAAAAATGAAAAGCGAGACGAAGAGGATGAATCGGAAAATGGGGAAGGTTCTGAGAAATCTCCAAATGAATCTGAGAAAAAATTTGATGATGAATCCGAAGATGAAAAGAAGAAAGAGGATCCAATGGACGAAACTCTTAAGCATGCTGACGGCGAAAAGACCGTTCAGGATGTTATCGATACTATGAATGAAGAGCAAAAGAATGTTCTTTATGCACTTGTAGGTATGGCCGCCGAGGGTGGCGAAGTTTCCACTGAAGGAGAAGATATGAAGCATAACGTGTTCGCTGACGATACTGAGGACAACACTTTGCAGCATTCCGAGCTTTTTGGCGAAGTGCTGCGTGACGCAAAGCGCTTTGGCTCTCTGAAGGAGTCTGCTTTGCAGCATGATGCAATCAATGTTGCTGACGAGATGCTGGCCCATGGTGATTATGGTATTAAAGATATTAATACTCTTTTCCCCGATTATAAGTCTCTTAACGCTACTCCTGAGTTTGTTTCTCGCAATATGGATTGGGTCGACGTTGTTATGAGTGGCGTTTCTCATACCCCGTTTTCTCGAATCAAGTCTGTCTTCGCCAACATTACCGAGGATGAGGCTCGTGCGAAGGGTTATATCAAGGGAAAGATGAAGAAGGAAGAAGTCTTCCCGTTGCTGAAGCGTACCACCGATCCGCAGACTGTTTATAAGAAGCAGAAGCTTGATCGAGATGACGTTATTGATATTACCGACTTCGACGTTGTTGTCTGGCTTAAGGGCGAGATGCGCTTGATGCTTGACGAGGAAATCGCTCGTGCAATTCTTATTGGTGACGGTCGTACCGCTGGTGAAGACGATAAGATTAGTGAGGACCATATTCGTCCGGTGTGGAAGGACGATCCGTTCTATACTATTCGAACCCAGATTGAGCTCGACGCAGCAGTTAGTGATAACGACAAGTATAAGGCTCTTATCGTTGCAGCCATTAAGGCACGCTCTAACTATAAGGGTTCTGGCAATCCGGTGCTCTTTACTACCGAGGATAATCTTACCGGCATGCTGCTTCTGACTGATACTACTGGTCGCGATTTGTATGAGTCTACTGAGCAGCTTGCAAAGAAGCTTCGTGTCTCTAGGATCGTTACCGTTGAAGTTATGGAGAACCAGAAGCGTACTGCCGATTCTAAGGATACGGCTGCAAACTCTGCTCTCACCGGCAAGCAGCTTACTCTTGAGGGCTTGATCCTTAATCTGAAGGATTACAATGTTGGTGCTGACAAGGGTGGCGCCGTGTCTATGTTCGACGATTTCGATATTGATTACAACCAGATGAAGTATCTGATTGAGACTCGTTGCTCTGGCGCTCTTATTAAGCCTTACTCTGCAATTGCCCTGGAGACTTACCCAAAAGCGTAACCCCGTTGCCTTCTAAAGATACTCGAACGGCCAAGGCGGCGGGTATGAACGAGTCTAATGCTAGCCAAGAAACAAATGGGCGAAACTAGTCTCGAAAGGTCAAAATGGAATGGCAAAGTTTTATGAGACAATAGGCTTTGCTGAGAGCAAGGAAACTTCTCCTGGTATTTGGGAAGATATTGTTGAAGAGCATCCGTATAGAGGCGATGTGGTAAAAGCTGCAAAACGTTATATTGGTGGAGAAAATCAAAATAGCAATTTCACAGTTACGACTACTATTAGCATTATTGCGGATCAATATGCATACGATTACTTCGCAAATATTCGTTATGTTAAATGGATGGGTGTTCGATGGAGCGTTGATAACGTTGAAATTGAGCACCCTCGTTTGAAGATTACTTTGGGAGGTGTATACAATGGCCCAGAGTCGATGGCTTGAATTACGAAAAATTCTTAAAGAAATTATCGGCAACGACAATGTATACTTCTCTCCCCCTTCAAATCATAAGATAGTTTATCCTTGCATTATTTATCAGCTTAGTACAGGTGATACATTATTTGCCGATAATAGTGGATATAGATCTACAGATCGCTATCAGATTAGTTTAATTACAACTACTCCTGACTGCGAAGGCATTCGTGATAAGATTTCTTTATTACCTTTGTGCACGTTTGATAGATACTATTCTGCTGATAATTTAAATCATTATGTTTATAATCTTTATTACTAAAAGGAGTAATATATGACTGCTATTGAATGGGATGCCGCTGGAAAGCGTTATTATGAAAATGGCGTCGATCGCGGAGTTCTTTACGGTATTGGTAATAACGGTGCTTATGAGAAGGGCGTTCCGTGGAATGGTCTTACTGCTGTAACCGAGTCTCCTGAAGGTGCTGAGGCAACGGATCTGTATGCAGATAATGGTAAGTATGCTACCATGCGTTCTACCGAGACTTTTGGTTGCACGATCGAAGCTTATACTTATCCTGAAGAATTCGCCGAGTGCGATGGTTCCGCTCAGATTGCTAAAGGTGTATTTGCCGGCCAGCAAGAGCGAAAGGGCTTCTGGTTCTCTTATCGAACCAATATTGGCAACGATACCGCAACTACTGCTGACGATAATTATAAGATCCACCTCGTATATGGGTGCACTGCGTCTCCGTCCGAGAAGAATTACACGACCGTTAACGATTCCCCTGATGCAATGACTCTTAGCTGGGAAGTTAAGACTACTCCTGTTAATGTTGCTGGGTATAAGCCGACAGCCAAGCTTACTATCGATTCTCGTTATACCGATAAGGAGAAACTTACTGCTATTGAGAAGATGCTGTATGGCGATGCAGATACCGAGCCTAAGCTTCCGACTCCTGCTGAAGTTATTGCTACTATGGGGGCAGTGTCTGCTAGGTCTGTTGCTACTGAAGGCAAGGCTTTTCGTTAATTTAGATCAAAATAGAAATTTCTTGTAAAGGAGTTTAATTTATTATGTATAAGAAGACTATCAAGTATGTTGATTTTAATGGCGTCGAGCGCGAAGAGGATTTCTATTTCCATATGACGAAGGCAGAAGCCTTGAAGATGGAGTTTAGTGAAAAGGGCGGCTTGTCTGCTACGATTAACTCAATTGCTAGTGAGGAAGATACGGAGCGTCTTTTCCAGTTGTTTGAAAAGCTTGTTCGTATGTCTTATGGAAAACGTTCTGCAGATGGCCGCTCTTTCGTAAAGAAGCCAGAATATGCCGATGAGTTCTTGTCTTCCGAGGCGTACTCTAACATGTTCCTAGATTTTATGGACGATTCTAGCAAGGCTGCAGAATTTGTTAACGGTATTCTTGCGTCGGTTCAGGTTGATCCTAACCGAGAGTCGATGGCCAATATTGTCTCTGTTCAGCGCGAATCGTTCAATAAGTAAACATTCTTGAAAGGAATAAGAGAATGCTCCATATAGATATTCCTAGTGTAGAGCTTTATGACGAAGTCAATAACGAGTTCAAAATTCGTAAGGGAGCTTCTATAGTTATGGAGCATTCTCTTTTATCCTTGTCAAAATGGGAGTCAAAATGGCATAAGCCTTTTATTACAGATACTGAAAAAAGTTTTGAAGAAACCATAGATTATTACAGATGCATGACAATCACCCAGAATGTCGATCCCAATGTTTATTACAACATTAACGGATCTATTAGTAAGCAGATAGATTCCTATATGAGCGATTCTATGACCGCAACGACTTTTAATGACTTACAACAGTCTGGTAAAAAAGACTCTGGAAGTTTTATAACTGCTGAAATAATCTATTATTGGATGATTAGTTTGGGGATTCCCTTCGAATGCCAAAAATGGCATTTAAATAGATTGATGACATTAATACGAGTTGTATCAGCTAAGAATGCTCCAGCTAAGAAGATCCCTAGGGAGGAACTTCTTGAGCGCCAGAGGAGGTTGAATGCTGAGCGTAAGGCTAAATTCAAAACTTCTGGCTAGGAGTGCGTATGATTACTGTTACTCATACAGGAAATTATTCAAATATTGATAAATTTCTTAAGTTTATAACTCAAGAAAAATATTTAAGGTCGATCTACAAGTATGCAAAAAAAGGAGTTGAAGCATTATCCAATGCCACTCCTGTTGATTCTGGAAAAACCGCTTCATCTTGGAACAGTGAAATCGTAATCGGCGCAAATTCTATCAATATTTATTGGAATAACGGCAATATTAATAAGGGTGTTAACATTGCTGTAATTCTACAATATGGGCATGGAACGCGAAATGGTCGTATACGTTCAAGGCAGAGACTATATTAATCCTGCAATTCGTCCTATTTTTGATAAAATGGCTGAAGATCTTTGGAAGGAGGTTATGTCCGCATGAGTAGTGTAGATAATCGAGTAGTTCATCTACAGTTTGATAATAAACAATTTGAAGCTGGGGCTAAAACCTCCTTAAAGACTTTAGATAAACTTAAACAGAGTATGAATTTTGAAAATGCTGCCAATAGCATGAAGAACCTTCAATCCCAGGTTAATAAGTTTACTCTAAGTTCTATATCCAACGCGGTTGAACAGCTGTCTGGTCGTTTCAATAGCATGGGTATTGTAGGTATTACTGTTATTCAGCGTTTGACGGACGCTGCCATTAATATGGGTGCTGCGTTTGCTAAAGCTGTTACAGTTCAACCTATTGTTGATGGTTTTAACGAGTATGAAACTCAGATTAATGCAGTTCAGACAATTTTGGCTAATACCAAAAAAGAAGGAACCAACATTGATCAGGTTAATTCTGCTCTTGATGCCTTAAATACCTATGCTGATAAAACGATTTACAATTTTACCGAAATGACTCGAAATATCGGTACGTTTACTGCAGCAGGCGTTGATCTACAAACTTCTGTCGATTCTATTCAGGGCATTGCAAACTTAGCCGCTGTTTCCGGTTCGTCTTCTCTGCAAGCATCCACCGCAATGTATCAGCTTTCTCAAGCAATTGCCGCTGGCAAGGTTCAGCTTATGGACTGGAACTCTGTTGTTAATGCTGGTATGGGTGGCCAAGTATTTCAAGATGCTTTGGTTCGGACTTCTGAACATTTGCAAACTGGTGCAAAAGCCGCTATCGAAGCCAAGGGCTCTTTCCGTGAATCTTTGCAAGAGGGTTGGCTAACGACGGAAGTCTTGACAGAAACATTGAAGCAATTCTCCCTCAATGTCGAGTCAGCTGAAGACTATGAGAATGCAATGAAGTCTCTTGTGGATCAAGGATATACACAAGAAGAAGCTCAAAACATTGTCGACATGGCCAAAACGGCAGCAGAAGCGGCTACCAAAGTTAAGACGTTTAGTCAGTTAATTGATACTTTAAAGGAAGCTCTTGGGTCTGGCTGGGCTCAAACATGGCGAACTGTAATTGGCGACTTTGAAGAAGCTAAGGTTCTTTGGACCGAAGTTTCGGATGTTTTATCGAAAATGATTAATGATTCGTCTGATGCTCGAAACAAAATGGTCCAGCAATGGGCTGATATGGGCGGTCGTATCACGCTTATAGATGGGTTTAGAGCTGGTTTCGAAGCTTTGATGTCGGTTGTTAATGCTGTATCGAAAGGCCTTGAAAATGTTATTCCTCCAATGACTGCTGAAAAGCTTGTTGATCTTACCAATAAATTTAAAGAATTTATGGAAAGCCTTAAGCTTAGCGAAAGCGACTCTGCAAAACTAACAGAAGTTGTTACGGATGTTGGAAATGCTTTTAAATTCGTCATCTCGATCGTTTCGAAGATTGCTTCCGATTTTGCAAATCTTGTTGGAAAGACTAAAATTCTTGATCAAGGTTTTATCGGTCTTATTTATAGCATAGATCAGTTTGTTAAAAGTATTTTATTTAGCAAAGAAGTTCAGGCTTTAGCACATGCTATAGAAAACTTGTATAACAACTTGATGCACTTTGGCGAAGGCATTGCTTCAGCAATAGATTTCACAAAGTTGTTTAGGGGATGGTGTTTCTGAAGCCGGTGAAGGCGCCAGCCTTTTATCAACAATTCTTTCTAATTTGGTTTCTTTCGCTACAACTGTATTTAGCACTTTGATTAGCGTGTTTACCGGTGGAATCCAAGCTATTGTTAATTTAACAAGCATGCTTGGCTCTGCCGCTAATGGAATAACCCAAATCATAATTACTATTCTGAATATAATCCCGCAAGCAGTTGGATCTGCTGTTTCAGCAATAGCAACTGCTGTCTCGGAGATACTTAAAGCAATTCCAGTTCATGAAGTAAATTCGATGATTCAGGATACGTTGTTTACTGTTATCATGTATAACATAAACAAATTTATAGCTGGGGCGAACACCGCAAAGAACAATGCTACCAGTGTTTTCGATAAGTTCTTTGAAATTATTGATAAATTTGGAGATGTCCTTGATAAGGTTTGTGGTGTTCTTGACGGAGCTAAAGATTCTCTTAAGGCTTTCGCGGCTTCTGTTAAAGCAAATATCATTTTAAAGATCGCAGTATCTTTGGGTATTCTTGCGGCTTCGTTGTATGCGATTGGATCTCTTCCTATTGAAAATATTGTTGCTGGTCTTGGTGCAATTGGTGCAATGCTAGCTGTGATTATGGCTTCAGCAATTGGCGTCATGGCATTTATGAAAAAGTTTGTCAAGAGTACTGGCGATTTGCTTAAGCTAACTGTACTTGCTGTTAATCTTAAGCAAATTGCTGTGGCTATGATATTGTTTGCAGCGTCGATTAGAATTATGGCATCTGCTGTTAAAGCATTCGGGTCGATGTCTTTAGAAGATCTTGCGAAAGGCATTCTTGGAATGGCAGCATCTGTTGCGGTTCTTGTGGTTGCTGTAAATGCACTTAAAAAACTTGACGGCGTAGCTAAGACTGTTGCTATATTAATAGCGTTCTCTGCTGCGATGGCTATTATGGCCAAAGCTATGCAAGCATTTGCAGGATTGGACTTTAGAGATATTGCAACCGGGCTTATTGGAATTGCAGCATCCGCGGCCATTCTTGTTGCGGCCACTAAGATTCTTGAAAAGCAATCGAAGGGTCTTGTATCTACAGCATTAATTCTTATTACATTTGCTGCAGCAATGAATGTAATGGCCAATGCTATGAAAAAATATGCCGAAGTAGATAATGCTTCTGTTGTTCGTGCTGGAGGTGCTGTTGTTGCTCTCATGGCAGCAATTGTTACGGCTACAAAAGCTGCTAAAAAACTAAACCCAGTACAAGCATTAAGCTTAGTTGCGGTTCTTGCTACATATTCTCAAGTTATTTCAAGTTTTGCAGATTCTATTAAGAAATTTAATGAAGTTGACACGGGGTCCACTTCGAAGGCTGTCGCTTCAATTACAGTATTCTTTGTTCTTTTCAGCGGATTTATAGCTTTGCTGAAGAAAACAAATATGGCTGGAAAAATGTGGGATATTTCTGCTGCATTAGGAGCAACTGCAGCGGCAATTTCAGCATATGCAGAGGCTATTAAAAAGCTTGCGGACGTTCCGATTAAGGATATTGTTAAGGGAACAATTGCTATTGCATCTGGTTTAACATTAATGTTCCTTGCAATCAAAATGCTACCGGAGTCTTTGAATGTTACAACATCTGCATCGTTCTTAATAGTAGCTGTCGGACTTGTCGCTTTATCAAATGCTATTGCTAAGTTTGGTAGTATCGATTTCAAAGATATGGCACAAGGTGTTCTTGGCTTAGGAGCATCGTTAGCAATAATTGTTTCTGCATTAAAAGTTATGGAGAAAAGCAGCGGCCAACTGGCAAAGACGTCCGCATCATTATTATTGATGTCTTTGGCTTTAGCAGCTCTTGCTGTTCCGATTAAGACATTCGGGGAAATGGATGTTAAAAATCTTGCCCAAGGGCTTGTCGGATTAGCTGCAGCAATTACTATCATTGTTGTTGCATGCAAAGCTTTAGATAGGGTTTCCGGTTCTATCAAGAAGAGTGCTTTAAATCTTCTGATCATGAGCGGAGTGCTATTAGCTCTTGGCATCGGCTTGAGCGCCATTATGGTTCCTATAAGTCAATTGTCTGAATATAATTCGGATAAACTTGTAGAAACTCTTGCTGGAGTCGGCATGATTGTTCTATCTTTATTTGCTTTGACTGAAGCAATTAATAGAATGCCTACCTTGAATGTAAAAGCGGTCGCCTCTATTGGACTAATGGTTGTTGTTCTTACTGGATTGACAGGTATAGTTAGCCAATTGGCTGGTATGGATGCTACTGCAGCTATTCAAGGAGCTACGGCTGTTTCTGAACTGCTTTTATCTTGCTCGGTTGCCATGAATTTGCTAAATGTTATCCCAATTTCAGCAGCTGCAAAAGGTGTCGCGGCGATGGCGATTCTTATTGCTGGAATATCTGCAATTGTGGTTGCTATGGGGGCTTTGGCTCAAATCCCAGGCGCTAAGTGGATTGTTGGAGAAGGTAAGGAATTCTTGCAATCTATCGGAGAGGCTATCGGAAGCTTCTTTGGAGGAATTGCTGGAGGCATTTACGGTGGAGCATTGTCTTCTGTCGCCGGAACTCTTCCTTCCTTAGGAAGCTCTTTAAGCGAATTTACGTCAAACGCTCAACCGTTCTTCGATTCAATCAGTAACCTTGATCCTAATATCGGGCAGTCTATATCAAATCTAGCAGCCGCTATGCTTATGATAACTGGAGCGGATATTCTTAATTCGGCAACAGAATGGCTTACTGGTGGAAATAGTATGGTTAAATTTGGCCAAGATTTGGCTGAGTTTGCTCCATATCTTGCAACTTTCGGAGAAATAGCCAAGACTATTGATGGGGATTCCATTACGGGAGCTGCCAACGCTGCCAAAACTCTTTCTGAGTTCGCGAACAATATTCCGCGAGAAGGAGGATTGCTCCAGCAATTTATAGGTGAGATTGATATTGTTGGTTTTGGCCAAAAGATTGCTGAATTCGCTCCTTATCTTCAGGAATTCTCTGATTCTGTGAAGAATGTTGATTCTACAACAGTCGAGGCGTCCGCAAATGCAGCAAAGACTCTTGCTGAGTTCGCAAATAATCTTCCTGCTTCAGGAGGTTCACTGCAAGAATTTATGGGCGATAAAGATATTGCCCAATTTGGATCCAAGTTGGTTCTGTTTGGATCCAGCCTTTCTGCATATGCTAATGAGATCAAAGATATTGATGCGGACGCTGTTGTATCTTCTGCTAATGCCGCTCAGTCTCTTGCTGAGTTGAATAATAATCTTCCTGAAACAGGTGGATTTATTCAAGGTATTATGGGCGAAAAAGATTTAGGTTCATTCGCTGCGAATCTTCTTCGTCTTGGTATGGGAATGAAGAGTTACTCCGAATCTATATCTGGCATTGACCAGGGCGCTGTTGCTAATTCTGCATCGGTTGCTCAGATGTTTGTTGAACTTCAGAATGCCCTTCCTAACACAGGCGGACTTATCGATTTGTTCGGAGGAAATAAAGACTTAAGTTCGTTTGCGAATTAATCTTCCGATTCTTGGAGTTAGGCATAAAAGGCTATTCTGATAGCATTGAAGGGATGAACACTGAAAATGTTATTAGTAGTGTGAGTGCACTGCAAGCTTTGATTGAGGCTACAAATAATCTTGAGAATTCTGGTGGAATAAGTGACCTTATTGATGGAAATAAGAACTATTCATTCTTTGCCAACAATATTGGATTTATAGGAGCTGGCTTAAAAGCTTATTCTGATAGTGTCGCTGAAGTTGATTCTGGAAAAATTCAAGAAACTGCTCCGGCAATTTCAGCATTGGTTGAGGCTACAAACGGCCTTGAGGATTCTGGTGGAATTGGAGCTATACTTGATGGCCAAAAAGACTATCAGGGATTTGCCAGTAATATTGGCGCTGTTGGCGACGGACTTAGAGCATTTCATGACGCTGTAAGCGGTGTCTCCCCTGAAGTTGTGACGGGAGCCGCAAGAGCTGTTGGTGATGTGGCTAATGTTGTTAAAGACTGTGCTGGAATCGATACTTCTGGAATTCAGAATTTGTCCGATACCATAAAGAATATTGGTGACATGGGCCTTCCGAACTTTAATGAAGCCCTTGGGAATGCTGCTATTGAGATTTCTCAAAAGATGTACGATTTGGCAGCTTCTCTTAGCGGAACTGTTCCTGCCGTTCAAGGTGTTTTGGATTCTTTGCATTCTAGCATTGACAGTTCAGCTGGAGCGGTTCGAGATTCTGCTACGAATCTTGCGCAAGGTCTTATTGATGGTATTAATAATACTCTTGATGGAAATCGAGACAGTGTTATCGGTACTATGAGAGGGATTTGTGATGGAATTGTAAGTGAAGGCGAGAGCACTATTAATAATGGCCAATCGGCATTTTCGTCTGCTGGTACAAATCTTATGAATGCTTTGAAAAACGCTTTGATTAACGGGCGCCAAGGATGCATTACTGTTGTGCAAAACATCGCATCCGATTTATCGTCTGCGATTCAAACCGATAATGGTGGATTCTATAACGCCGGTTTAAACATGATGGCAGGACTTCAAAATGGAATTTCTGACGGAAGATCGGGCGTTATTACAGCAGCCACTAATGTTGCTTCAGATGCTCTTGCTGCAGCAAAACGAGCTCTTGATGAGCATTCTCCTTCGAAGGCCACGTACGAAATGGGCAAATTCTACGATATGGGTCTTATCAATGGTATGGAGTCCATGCGGGATAAGATTCAGAAGCTTTCCTCTGATATCGGATACGACGCTTTAAATGGAATGCAGAAAACTATCGACAATGTCGATTTCTCATCTCTTTCTGCAACTCCAACAATCACTCCTGTTGTTAACGGGAATGACTTAAATTTGCTAAACGGCCTTAGAGCATCACAATCCGTGATGCTTAATGCCAAATTTGCTAACATGCAAGTTGTTGACCCAATCAATAGTTTGCGCGATAGTATTATTAAAGATAACATGGAAGTTATCAAATCCAACAACCAAGTCCTCGATTCTATTAATGGCCTTAGAAATGACATGTCTTCTTACAACGACAGCATTTCCAATATGGAAACCAATATGTATGTTGATGGAAAGAAACTTGCTGCGTCGATTGCCAAACCTATGAATCGAGAGCTTGGAACTCTATCTAAGAGAGGACGATTGTGAGTGAGTACCTATCCAGATTTACCAAATAATAGGCTTATTGTAAATGGTGTAGATCTTTCAGTGACCTATCAGATGGTTCTTCTGGATGGGTATACACTTGAGCCTCCTGAGCCTAAGACGTATACGGTCGATATTCCTGGCGGAAACGGGATTATCGACCTTACTGAGGCCCTTACAAATGATGTGGTTTACAATAACCCGCAAACAAGAGTTCGAATTTGCGTTGATTAATGTAGAGAACTTTGAATGGGTCAAGACCGAGCTATCCAATTTTCTTCACGGACGCAAATTCGATTACACAATGACTATGGATCCTGGTTATACCTACCACGGACGTTTTAGTGTTAAAGCATATACTCATGAAGCGTATTCGAGTGGTATTCTTGGAGATATTAAGATTAGTATTGATGCTGATCCATATAAAACTAAAGAAAATGTTGTATATCGTTTGAATGCTACTGGTGGTCGTTTATTCCGATTAGAAAGTGGTAGAAAACCAGTCCATCCTATTTTTGAATGTGAGCAGCCTTGTTTCATAACATGGAATAAGACTGAGTATATAATTCCAGCTGGAACTTATCGATTAAATGATGTTTTATTTAATGATGGTTGGAATGAAATTTATATAAACAGCTTTAAGCTTTGGTATGTACAATGGGACGAAGTTGGTCAAAATGGAGCCCATGCTATGACTTGGTCAGAAGCTTCAAAATATTGCTGGGACGATCTTCAAAGATTAGGCGACGAAGCTGCTAAAACGGCTCCTCATAGTTGGAATGAGTTAGCAACAACGCGTTGGAGCGAAGTTGCTAATAAGCATTGGTCAGAACTTGATTACCGGCGTTCTGATGTTCCTGAGACAACTGTATATTTGAAATATGATTGGGAGGACTTGTAATGGCAAGCACTACAAATCTTGGTTTAGACGTTATCAATGCGTCGGATTATATTTCTCCAGAAGTAATCAACAAAAACTTTAGTAAGGTCGATGCTGTTGGCAAAGATTATATTGTTGAGCAAGGGACTTCTGGAGAATGGTGGTATCGAAAGTGGAAATCCGGACGTGCTGAATGCGGAATTGATTATAAAGATTTCGGCGATCAGAATTTTGCTTCGCGAGGATGGTCTAGTTTTTATGGAACCGACTATATGAATTTTGGGGCTTATCCATTTGCTTTCTCTAAACGCCCGTACACTTCTATTCGCTTTTTATATGATAGCGTATTAGGCAGCGGTCGATTGTCATTTGTGGTTGAAGGTTCTACAGAATCGACTACAACGGCTCCAAGCTTTTTCTTAGCAGACGCTTCATCTGGCGCTTGCCATCCTTTCTTTGGAATCTTTGTTGCTGGATATTATAATAAATAAAGGAGCCTCCAAATGGCTTATCGCATTTTATATGGAAACGAAATTCTTTGGGAACCATATTCTGATAATACCGATGCTGTTATTGATGCTTCTATGAGCGTCAATGCTAACGCTGCAAAATATCTCGATTTCTCGATTCCTCCTACGCACCATTTGTACAATATAGTATCCGAACGAGCGGAAAACGTGTGGCTTTACTCTGACGATAAAATCATATACAAAGGTTTTATTTCTAAGATTACGTTGGACATGGAAGGGTATAAGTCCATTTCTTGCACAAGTGTTATGGACTATTTAGGCGATACTCACGTTAGAGATTATTCGACGATTGAAGGAGAACAACCGCTTAAAGCTCCAACCAGCATGGATGGTTTATTTCAATGGTATATCGATCAGCATAACAAAAACTGTATGGACTCTCGCAAACGATTCAAAGTTGTTGTTAATCAAGCCGGCGTTTTAGACGAAAATAATTATGTATACCGCTCGTCAACGCAATTTCCGACCACTGCTGAAGAAATCTCTGAAAAGATTTTAGACAGTGGCGGATACATTTTCGAACGTTATGAAGGCGATACTAACATTCTTGATTTCTATGCTGATGCTCATGAAGCCAATACTCAAATTCTTGACTTCGGAGTAAACATTACAGATTTTACGCACGAGCGATCCGTTGAAGACCAATACACAGCGGTATATGCTACTGGCTATACTCCTGATCCTCCAGAAGACGACAAAGAAAAAGAAATGAAACCTATCTCTTTGGCCGATATTCAAAATGGGGGAAGCCCTTACAATTCAGATTATTTTAAACTCGGCGACGTTCTATATTCCGTAAGTGGTGTGCGACGATATGGATATAGGGAATACCATTATTCTAACAACGATATCACCACGACGAGCTACTTGCTTAAAATGGCTGGAGTTGTTCTTACTAGACTGCTTTCGCCAACAATTACTCTTGATGTTAAAGCCGTTGATTTAGCATTATTCATGGATAACGGCTATGATCATTTGCAACTTGGTCAAGCAGTACGAGTTCGTAGTAAACCGCACGGAATTGATGAATATTTGATGATTAGTGGCATCGATCTTGATTTACAAGATCCAGGAAACACTAGCTATACGATTGGCACTACATATGATACGCTTACTGGCCAGCAAAGTTCGTATTTGAAATCCTTGAATTCCGGTATTAATTCAAGTTTGGATGCTGTTGGGAAACTTGACAGCCAGACGAAAAAGAATGCTCTTAATACGGAAGAGGCGCAGCGTAGAGCAGATGAAGCAGACAAAAAAGCTGAACAAGCTAAAACAGATGCTAATGCTGCTGGTACTAAGGCTGATAAAGCTTCTCAAGATGCTACTGCGGCTGGAGAGAAAGCTGAGCAAGCCAAAAAGGACGCCGCTGCAGCTATTGGTAGTGCTAAGGATGCAGCAGACAAAGCAGCTGATGCTTCTCAGAAAGCAGATGATAATACCGCTAAAATCACAGTCGTAGAGAATACGATTAAAACAATTAGCGGAGATACGGCTACGGCAATCGCTAACGCCAAAGCTGCAAAGGATGCCGCTGATGCCGCAAATAAAGCCGCAGAGCAGGCTAAGGCTGATGCTTCTACCGCTAATACGGAAATTGGTAAAGTTCAATCTCAGGTTGGAACTATCAATACTGAGATTAGCAATATCAAGCAAGAAGCAACTGACTTACGAGACGATTTGTCTGGCCAAATCACCACGGTTAAGAATACCATGGAAGCTGATTATACTCGTAAAACAGAGTTATCGGATACCACTGCTACTCTTCGCAATGAGATTAGCGAATCTGCTGCTGGTGTCATCCATACAGTATCTCAGGATTATGCTACTAAGAAAGAGCTTAAGACTACCACGGATGCGACAAATAAAAATGCAGCAGATCTTACGAACGCCATTAAGAAGTTCAATACTGATGTAGACAACCTTCAAGGGCAAATTGACGGAGCTATCGAGACGTGGTTTTACGAGGTTGATCCGACTGATGAGAACGAACCTACTGTGCATTGGACTACGGACACTTTGAAGAAAGTTCATCTTGGCGACTTGTATTACAATACAGTCTCGGGTTACTGCTGGCGTTATCAACTTCAAAATGGAACTTATTCCTGGAGTAGGATTACCGATGTTGATGTAACCAAGGCCCTTAAAGACGCCGCTGCTGCTCAAACCACGGCTAATAGCAAGAAACGTGTATTTGTCACCACCCCAACTCCTCCGTATGAGGTTGGTGATTTGTGGGTTCAAGGCTCGGGTGGTCGACATTATGCGTTGCCAGACGGCTAAAGGACCTCCTTCGCAGTACCTTACGCTGTTGCCGACTGGGTTAAGGCTAGCTAAGTATACTGATGATAGCGCTGTCACTAAGTTGTCGAATACTGTCGAGAAGACATATTCCACTAAGACTGAAGTCAAGCAACTGTCTGACCAAGTAAGCTCCACTGTTAGCTCGCTTGAAACAGTGCGAGTAAGTGCTGAAGCGGCTCAAACCTCTGCCGATAACGCTAAGAAAGCCGCCGACGCTGCTCAGACTGCTGCAGATACCGCTAAGTCCAACGCAGCCACTGCTCAGTCTAAAGCTGATGAGGCCGCTAAGAATTTGGCTACGGCTCAGCAGAATCTTAAGACCTTGCAATCTCAAGCGAATGCTACGGACGAGCAATTGACCGCAGCAAAAGCTGAAGTGGAGAAAGCTAAGACCGCTGCTGCGAATGCGCAAAGCACAGCTAACACAGCTAAATCCAACGCTGCTACAGCACAATCCACAGCAGACACCGCAAAAGCTAATGCCAAGACTGCTCAAGATGATGTTAACGCTTTGAAGAATCGTGTCACGTCTGCTGAGACATCTATTAAGCAGAATTCGGACGCCATCGCTCTGAGGGCTACGAGGACCGAGGTTACGAGTGCTATCGATGGGATTAGTGTTGGTGGCAGGAATTTATTTTATAAGACTAAAGAGACTCCAATCGCTAAGTCAGATGAAGGAAATACAGGACGAAATTACAATTCGTGGGGCTCGAACTTCGGTTCTGGCGGTTCGCTCACAAAGACTGCCGATGGATTGAAGCTAGTATTTGGTAGTGAGGCCAACGTTAGTATTCAGGTTCCTCTTGCCGAGTTCGGGAATGTTGAAAATGAAGAAACTGTAACGGTGTCTTTCACTTATAGAGGCAATATTCATCAATTTGGAGTTTTTTATTTCTTACAGAAAACTGGATATAATGTTGCTGTTGGCAATTTTCCATCTCTAAACGAAGATGGCTCATGGCATAAATATAGCCATACATTCAGTAGTTCTCAAGCCAATGTTAGAACTTGTACATCGTGTTTACTGTTCTACGCTAATACGTCATATAGCAATTCAAAATGGATTGAGATTAAAGCTGGTACGTTGAAACTCGAAAAAGGTAACAAACCTACCGACTGGTCTCCTGCTCCTGAGGATCTTCAAAATGACGCCACCACAAAGGCAAATAACGCTTTAGCATCTGCTAAGACCTACGCCGACGCTCAGATTAAGGTTAGTGCGGATAGTATTAAGTCTGAAGTATCGTCCGTAAAAACTACGGCAGATTCTGCATTAAGCAAAGCAACTTCTGTGGAGCAAACGGCTAATGGCTTAACGACCAAGATCACCACCGCTCAATCCGCAGCAGACACAGCTAAGGCGAATGCTAAGACTGCTCAAGATGCGGCTAATGCCGCACAAAGCACAGCCAATACCGCTAAGAATACCGCTGACGCTGCTAAATCAACAGCTAATACAGCAAACTCTACCGCCAATGCTGCGAAGTCTGCTACTAATACGTTAGAGACGCTTATTCGTCAATCCGGCGATGGCGTAGAGGTGGCTAAGAAGGTAAATGGCTCGTATACGTCAACAAAGACACTAATGGGTTCGGATGGATTCTATATCAAAGATTCCAACGGTACTAATCTTACTCAGATTAAGTCGAATTCAGCTATTATCGGCAAAGAATCTGCGACGCATATGCACATTAATTCTAATAGTGTGGATATTGTTAGAAGCAATGAAAATGTCGTTGCTTAATTTTTATGAACAAGGATTAAAGCTAAATTCAGGATTATTTAATATTTATACTTCTGATTATGGCAGTTCTGCACAATCAAATAACATAACTACAAAAACTAATTTTATATTAGAATCAACTTTAAATGATCCAAATCATGAAATAGCACGTCCGATTCTTAGTAATGCTTATGTTAATGGGCACACAGCGGTAGTGCACAGCAATACATCAGACGATCGATTTGTTACCTCAACAGCAGGTCTTGTTGCAAATGCTTGCTATTCTGGTACATCATTCGACGATCTTACATCCGCTGGAGTACATGTATATGCATATTCGGATAAAGATCCATCACAAGATTCAACGTCTGTTACAATTACCGCGGATGATATTTGTTTAGGGGTCTCTAATATTCCTGCAAGAGTGTTAATTAACAGTGTTCTGATCGAAGATTTTGTACAAAAACAAGGAGCCTCTGGCGACTGGTACTATCGCCTTTGGAAATCTGGAAAAGCAGAATGCTGGTGCAAAATTAAAACAACAAACTTTACTTCTGGATGGACAGCTCAAGGTAATAATTATGTTAAATTATTCACAAAGAATCTTCCGATCATTGGAAAATCATTTATATCTGCTCAAGCTTCAGTCGATTATTTTGGATATGCGACCATTGAAGATCCATATGGCAACAGTGTTAACTGGTTGACTACATTTGCAACATATATTTGTGAAAGTATGGGCTCTGGAGGTGTTGATCAAAATCACGTTATAGAAATGTATTGGCTAGGAACTTGGAAGTAGTTGATTTAAATGCCTGGATATTACGAAACCAAAGAACGTATCAAGCCTGACGCTATCCCGATCGATTACGAAACCAAATTCGCTTGGGATGATGGCGACTACGAAACGTATCAAGAATGGCATGAATATACCGAAGAAGAGCTGAACGCAATTCAAGCGCAAAAAGATAAAGAAGCTCAAAGTCAAGCTTTGTCGCATTTAGCTTCTTTGATCCAAACTAAAACCGAACTATCCGATAAGCTTGGTTATATTTGGAATTGCACGTACGTAGGAACCGTTTGCGTTTCTAAAGAATACGTGAAAGACCCCGATGCCATTGGCACTGCTGGTAATCCTATTACTTGGAAACCCGGCGTTCAACTCATCCCTAACGCGTTCTATATTTACAACAACGTTAGGTACGTATATGTCGGAGAACCATCTGAAGCCGGTAACGAGTTTGATTATTCAAAATTCGAAGAAATGTAGAGGAGTTCGAAATGGCTGAATTAAATGATATTGCGGCTGGAATCATGGAGCATCTTTGCACTCACGATTGGCACGGATACACCCAAGGCAATCGATGGGGCGATGGAGAATATGAGACGATCAATGTTTGTGGTAATAATTACGTTATCGCTACTGGCGATCGTGACTGCTCTAGTGCTGTAATTGATTCTTGGCGACATTCTTTGGTTGGTACTGAATATGAAGGTCGATTGGACGGCACTATTTACACTGGCGATATGCGATCTGTATTCGTAGATTCTGGCTTGTTTGAATGGATGCCTATGAGTTATATTGCTCAGCGTGGCGATGTCTATTTGAACGAGCAATGCCATACCGCAATGTGCACTTGCTCTGACCCAGACGAACTTGCAGAGTTCTCTATTTCTGAGAACGGCACTATCTATGGTCAAGTCGGTGACCAAACTGGTTGGGAATCGCATATTTGCAATTACTATGATTATCCGTGGAATGGCATTCTGCGATATGTTGGTAATGCTAATGTTGCGCCTGGTGATAATACATATAATCCGCCTTCATCTGTCCCGGAGCTTCGTTATCGTGTGTCTGTCGATCCTAGCGGCCAGAGCTGGTGTGACGAAATGATTGATCACGCTTGTTCTGACGGTTGTGGCGACGACTTTGCTGGCATTCTCGGGGAACCTATTCGCTATATCGCGATTTCTATGTCTGGTTGGTATCAAGTTGAAACCGAGGCCAACGGTTGGCTTTCTCCGGTTCGCGGGTATAATATCTATGACCTTGAAAATGGATGCGCTGGTGACGGTTCTCCGATTAAGAAGATTCGTGCATATTACGAAACCCAGAATCCCGGAGAAACTGGTTGGCTGAAGATTGAGTACCGCGCTAAGGCTCTTGGCGGTGATTGGTACGACTTTATGTATGACACCGATTGTGTTGATAACTGTGGCGATGACTTTGCGGGTGCGGATACTTATATTGATGCATTCCAGGCTCGTCTGGTTAAGTCCTAATTCATTTGTGTATTCAGGAAGTATGAGGTCTAGCATGGAACTTAAAAAGACTGTAGATATGATGCTCAGCGAAGATTATCAAGAACGTTTTCGCGCCGAGTATCATCAGCTTGTAAATCGTGCAAATAAGCTTCGTAAAATGCTTCGCACTCAGGCAAAGGGTGAACTTAAGTTTAAGCCTAAATGCACTACAGATCTTCTCACCTGGCAGCTTAAGACTATGGACGAATACATTTATATTCTTAAGCGTCGTGCCGAGGTTGAAGGTATCGAACTGTAGGTTCTATATTTTAGAAAGGAGGTGGTTCCAATGGGCTAAGTAACGAACTACCTCATTTTCTATTCATTTCTTGATTGAAGGAGTTTGCCATGTATCCGAATAACGCTAATCCAGGTTTTAATCCCTATCCAACATATCCGACATACATGCCGCAGCAAGCGTCCGTACCCGGTCAGACAGCTGTGCAATTGCCGTATGTAACGCCATCTCAACCTCGTCAACAGCCAATGCCCACACAGCAAATTGTGAATCTTGCAGGAAGGGTTGTTCAGAACGAGACCGAGATTACGCCTCAAGAGGTTGCTATGGATGGGTCCATCAGTCTGTTCCCTCTAGCCGATTACTCTACAATTATCGCTAAGCAGTGGAATTCCGATGGAACGATTAAGACTTTGCGTTTTGTCCCCGAGGTTGGTACAGCTGCAAATGAAGAAATTCAAACGGCAGATTTTGCCACGCATTTCGATCAACGAATGGACGAGCTTCTGTCAGCTGTGAAGAATCGTGGACATTACAACAAGAACACCAATTATCGTCCGAAGCAGAATAATCCTAAGCAAGAAGGTGAGCAAAATGCCTAACATTAATCCGATTCAATTCGCAATGGGAATGCTTCAACAAAATCCTCAGTTGCAGAATAACCCGCAAGCAAAAGTCTTGATGGATATTATTCAGTCTGGCGATTCTGAACGTGGTAGGCAAATGGCTGAAAATCTCTGCAAAACGTATGGCGTTTCTCCGGATCAAGCAATTCAGGATGCACGCAAATTCTTTCATATTTAAAAGGCTTTGTTCTTAGGAGGACACTATGTTTGCTTCCAATACTCCGAGTCTTGCTGATATCGCTGCCGTGACCGATGGTAACAACAATAACGGTTGGGGCGACGGTAATGGTTTGTGGGCTTTGATCATCCTGTTTGCGCTGTTTGGTTGGGGCGGAAACGGATGGGGTGGCGGTCGTCAGGGTGCGGCTGCTGCAACCACTACCGATTTGCAGAGCGGGTTTGATACACAATCTATCCTAAACAAGCTCAATGGGATTAATAGTGGTATTTGCGACGGCTTCTATGCTATGAACACTTCTCTGCTGACTGGTGTGAACACCATCCAGAACGCTATTCAGGCTGATACTGTTGCTGGTATGCAGAATACCAATACTCTGAGTACTCAATTGGCCGAATGCTGCTGCGAGAATCGTCAGGGCCAGGCCGATATTCGTTATGCCATGGCTACAGATACTTGCGCTATCACCAATGCGATTAACACCGCTGCACGTGATATTACGGATAACGCTAATGCAAATTATCGTGCTATGCATGACGAGCTCGTGGCTATGCGCATGGAGGACAAGAACGACCAGATTACTCAGCTTCGTACGGAGCTTCAGCAGAAGGATCTGGCCGCTTCCCAGTGTGCTCAGAACGCATATTTGATTCAGCAGCTTCGTCCGGCTGCTGTCCCGGCATTTAATGTGCCGAATCCCTATGCTAATTACGGCTATGGCTGCTATTGCAACAATGGTGTCACTGCTTAATTAGTTATATTTAACACAGATTGAGGAGTGGCACTGACTGGCCTCTACCACTCCTCTTTCTATTTTAGGAGGTATATTTATGATCCAGTTATCTAATACTACTGCTCAAACCGTTGCTGTTGGGCAGTCCGTTACCTTCAATACAGTCCTTATGAAAACGGGCTGTGCTGAATGCCATCGTAAGAGCACTGGCTCTGTTAAGCTTTGTGCTCGTGGTGGCATCTATCAAGTAACGTTCTCGGCAAATATTTCCGGTGCTACCGCAGCTACTCCGGTGCAGCTTGCAGCACAACTCGGCGGAGATACGGTGGCCGAGACTACTATGATTTATACTCCGGCTACGGCAAATGCGTATGGGCAGGTTACTATCACTTTCCCTGTTCGAAATAATTGCTGCGATTATGATCGTGTTACTATTGTGAATACTGGTACCACCGATCTTACCGTTGCGGCAAATCCGAATTTGTTTATCAAGCGTATCGCGTAAGGAGTAAATCATGGGTGATTGCTTTGAGAAAATGAGCTGCATGAAGGATCAACTTGCGGCTGCTGCATATTCCGCGCTTTCTTGCGGTATTGAGAATGTCGATGCTTCCGAGATGGGCGAAGTTGTTGACATGATCAAGGATATTGCAGAATACGAGCGTAATCATTATCAGGCGTGCTATTACAAGTCCGTTGTGAATGCTATGCGAACCAACGATCGTCGAGGCTATATGCCGCCCATTTCTGACGAAGACGATGCTTGGTATAATAGGGAACGTGATCGTTATGGCGTCGACTGGGATGATGATTATGGTCGGCATTATAATCAGTATAAGTCTGCAAAGCGCCACTATACTGAAACTCACGATATGACGGATAAGGATCGAATGGACGAACACGCAAAGGAGCATATCGATAAGATGCTCGACTCTGTGCGAGAGATGTGGCGTGACGCTGATCCTGAGCTCCGTCAAAAGATTAAGGAGGATATGACTCGTTTGACTAATGAGTTAATGTAGTCATGTCTTTCTACGTAAATGATATTCGCTGGGATATTGAATACGTAGATCCGTACGATACAAAACTCGTGGATAAGAATGGAACACTTAGAATCGCTACAACAGATCCTAATGTGCGTACTATATTTATAGTTAAGGGACTAAGCGATGATTTTAAGGAAGAAGTTCTTATCCACGAATTATCCCATTGCTTTATTTTTAGCCATGGACTGCACAAGCATATTTATAAGTATGTTAAACCAAGATATTGGGATGAAGCTGAAGAATGCTTGTGTAATTTGATAAGCTTGTACGGACGAGATATTCTTAATTTGGCGGATAAAGAATTGAATAGGAAACGAAACAGATAAGAGGTTGCGACAGAATGGAATATGCTTCGTTAATTGTCAACGCTGTAGTGGCGCTTTTATCTGCATTTCTAGGAGCCTCTGGTCTGTGGACTTTAATTGGCAAACGACTCGACAAAAAGATCGAATTGTCTGCCAATAGGGATAAAGAACGTGCTATGCTGGTTGGTTTAGCGCATGACCGAATAGTATGGCTGGGAATGCAGTATATCGAGCGTGGTTGGATTACTAATGATGAGTATGAAAATCTCGATGTATATCTATTCAAGCCGTATGAAGAGCTTGGTGGAAACGGATCTGCTGCAAAAATAATGGGCGACGTAAGAAAATTGCCCATGCATAAAGATAAAGATTGGATGGAACGTCATGGTGCTAAATAGCGAAGTTTATGATACTATGAAGTGGCTTGTTCAGATTGTTTTTCCTGCAATTGGTACGTGCTATGCGGCTCTAGCGGTCCTGTGGGGGTTCCCATACGCAGAGCAGGTCGTAGGAAGTATTTCTGCTATCTGTGTGCTACTGGGTGCTTGTCTACATATCAGCAACTCCAATTACAACGGAGATGGTGTACTTACAGTAGATCGCGATTTGGATGAGGGCGATGAAAACAAGTATAATCTAACTCTTACTAAAGATTTAGCGACTTTGGCAGATAAGAAGTCTTTTGTCGTTACTGTTAAGTAATCGCAATTATTTCCTGTCCTATTAATAGATAGCTAAAAATTCTTGAAAGGAGTTTTGCTATGTTTACGCTTAAGAATAAAAGTGCAAAGGAAATGATTGACGAATCGATAAAGCACTTGGTTGATCAAATGGATATGGAATACTCCGGATTCTGACGAGTATCATAAAATCGCTGAGAATGTTAAGATTCTTCAGGAAGCAAAGGCGCAAGATAAGCCGTTTATTTCTGGAGATGCGATATTTAGCGGGGTTATGACTCTTGGAGGAATCGCTTTGATTCTGAACTTTGAGAAACTTGGTGTTGTGACTTCGAAAGCATTAACTTTGCTGCCGAAGCTTAAATTGTAAACTAAGGACTAAGTTGGAGAGTTATTGCTAACTGAAATATACGCTGTGCAGAAAATACATGGCGTATATTTTTTTGCCTAATTCGCAATAATTTCACGTCTTATAATGAAGTTGAAAACTTGAAAGGAGTTTATTATGCTGTTCAATGTTAAAGATGTCGTTACCATCGGTATTATTGGTCTTGAGGTTCTTGGCCTTACGGCAGCTTATAAGTATCTGGTTGAAAAGCCGATTCTTGATGCTGCGTATGCTAAGTATGGGACTGATGATCCTGAGGAAGCGCTCAAAGCAATGATCACTGAGGAAAATGAAAGCAAGTAACAACTTAAAAGATAAGGGTTTTACATAGCCTTTATCTTTTCTCGCAATTTTTTCATAGCTTATAATGAAGTGGAAACTTTTGAAAGGAGTTTATTATGAAGATCACGTTGGACGAAGTTGAAGCCATTATTGCTACGTATCATAAGCATCTTGGTAGACTGGATTTTATGCAAGAGGATATTGATTTTATCAAAAGGCGTCTTCAATATTGGGACGAGGTCAAGAAGAAGCTTTTGGAAGATTAGTTTCTACAAATTTAGGGTTATGCTAAAGCGCATAGCCCTTTATTTTTTTCTTGAAAGGAGAATAAAAATGAAGGTTTTTGCTTGCATGCGCTATATTATTGACGATTCGCAATAATTTCACGTCTTATAATGAAGGAGATGAAGAATAATGTAGAGCTCGTGGTAAGAGCGCCGGTTATGCGGGTGACCGGAGGTTGTGTTCAATTCGCATCAGTTATTCTTTTCTCTTTCATTTTTTATTTTTCTTGAAAGGAGAACACCATGTTGATGAAAGAACTGAAAGAGAAGAAACTCATAAGCAGTAGGCTGTATAACTATTTGTGCTTCGCATTTAGGGATACCGTCAATAACCGTAAAGAATACATCAAGATGATTCGTGATTGCGAAGCGCTTTCCTTTGGCAAACGAAATGAAGTAGCTTTTGCATATTTCGATAAAATGGACCAGAAATTTTCGGATTCTTCGTTAGAAGAAGTTCTTTCAGAACTGAAGGTATCGAAACCAGAAGACATTATGCAATTTAGAAATCTTGGCAAAAAGTCCGTTTCCGAATTACGAGATCTTATTGAAAGGGATAAAAATGATTCGAAAGCAATTTAATAAGTTGCACGAAGGTGATACCTTGTATTGCAACGGGATGTGCCACGATTATAAAGGCCTCAAGGTTCTTGTTTTGCGCACAGAAAACTATTCAAAAGATGGTCAAATAGTTAAGGTCACGCCAATTGATGATCGTTTCCCAAATATGCAAGACTGTGTATACGACTTAAGTTACAGGAGTCTTTCTGTAAAACCACTCTAGCTTCTAAGGAGAACAAAAATGAAATGGCGTGTTGAGCAAATTGTAAACGGTACGACCATCGATTCTTCCGCAGATTTTGAAAGCTATGAAGACGCTGAAAGATATCTGCTCGCCTTTGTTAAAGCCAAGAGATTGGTATACGATGATCTTTTTGACGAGTCTCAGCTTAGAGTTGTAAAAGTAGACTCTGATATTAGCGATAGCCAAGTTGCCATGCTCACTTTTGGGACCATCGTTCTGGGAATGGGACTTGCGTATCTTATCGGTAAGGAGTGCGCTTTTCGGATTGCCGCGAAGAACGGAGCCGCAAATCTTAACGCTATTCTGGTTAAAATGTCTACGGAATCTGCCAAAGAATTCGTTAATGTATACAAAAGCTTTATGTAAGGAGGCAAGCATGCTTACTGGAGAACAAGCTTAAAATACGTCCGTAAGATCGCAGGATTCACTGGAACCGAAGTTGCTGAAAGGATGCTCGTTACTAAGCAAACCATCAGCAGCATCGAAACCGGCAAAACAGAAACCCCAAGCAGCATTCGTTATTATGAAATGTCTTTAAAGGAAATGGTAAATGACTTGGTAGATCCGGATCTGCATCGCATTTGCTTGGATTTGCTACGGACGTTCAATGCAGAAAATGAACATGATAGCAAATGGTTCCTTCTTTACAAAGACCCAGAAAAAGTCGTTGCTTACCATCGAAGGCGAATATTGTACGCGTGCAGAAGCGGAGAGCATATCGTATGAAATGAAAAACACATTCCCGTATGCAGAATATTATATTCTTAAGGACCGCAGCATTTAATCACTATGCCAGATAAGGAGAGCAAAAATGTCTACTGAAATCACTACTACCGTAGAAGTAAACGCCCTTGAAGCGACTCAACTTTATGCTTTCTATAAAGATCTTTACAAGAGGCAAAAAGAATCTTGTAAATGTTTAAAACGTCTTATTCATAATGTTAATATGGGTCTTGACGAGTATCTTGACAAGGATCTTTTAGAAATGCAATACGAAGAGTCGAAGGATCTCGTAAATACTTACAAGTTGGGATACGAAAAATGGCTAATTATCCGCGATAGCCATTTTTAGGCAGCACATCCGGCCCAAACTTCTGTTTTTATAGTGTAAAAATATTTCAGCAAAACCCCAGGTCAACGGCTTGCTGAGACGCTATCTAAGCAGGGGTTTGGGCTTTTTACATATATTTGGTCTTTTACTTTTGGCGAAATAGAGGTTTTTATTAATATTAATCGTTAATTTTAAGGATGGTAAAAATGTCTACCTCTAAAGCAATTTTAGATTCTATGTATGCGAATTCAATCGATGAATGCACTGAAGTACACCTTTATCGAATTTATAAAGACAAATTCGTTGAAGAGAAAGCCCTCATTAATAAACGCAAATCAGAATATGCATTCAATGGGATTTGTGGAAGGTTTGATGATGAAGGAAATCTTTCTAAATTCTCTAGAATCCATGCATGCGAAGGGCAAGTTTATTCTAACGGAGGTACGGACGCTGTGTGGTTCCTTAAAGCGAGTAAGAGAAAAGCTAAAAAGGCCATTAAAGAAGCATATATCAAACGCATTGAACGCGCTCAAAAATATCTAGATCGTTATAATAAAGTGATGAAGGAGTTAAAGTAATGGATGATAGCACTGCTATTGTATTGATGATTCTCATATTTGCAATCATCAATATAGTCATATGTGTTTCTGAAAACTGGAGGAATAAATGAAAATCACGAAATGGGATGACGATCGCATTACTTTTGATGATGGATCTTATATTTCTTATGATCATAACCAAGATTGTTGCGAATATAATTACGCCGACTTTTCTGTGCTAGATGTCATGCTTGGACGCGATAAAGATTATACGGAATTTGATTCTTTTGAAATCAATGCGGTCGATTACGGAGGTTTTCTTATTAAGTTGTTGAGGTCGGCAACTAATTCGAGCGTTAGCCGGCCGCATATTTTCTATCCATATCGTAACATATTCATTCCATGCTATTCAGAGCAGAATGGATATTATACCACAAATATTACAATTATATATTCTGATAAAGATGGTAACATGATTGACTATTGGTATCTCGAGGCACAATTGAAGCTTTGCTAAAGTAAGAAAGGGTACTTTTATGTACGAACGTAAATTGGTCCCGATGTTTTGGGGCAATCACGAATATAGATATGGCGACTCGGTTCTTAGCAATCTGGATGTTATCAATGATTATTATCTGTCCAATGGATGGGAGGTAGAACGAGTGGATGAACTACGTGATATAGAAGGAACAACTCTTATGTATATCCTTAGAAAAGAGAAAGAAGTAACGGAATAATGTTTTCATTTTTAGAGACGATGGGAATAATCTTTTTCTTCTTTTTGATAAGCTTAGCTCTTATATTCGCCTATTATGCAATAAAAGATTTAGTTCAAAAATTAATCAAGCGTCTTAGTGATCCACGCGGTTGCCCGTAATTGCGGTTGTATTCCTTTAGGATACAAATCCAAAACGCACTGGAAGAAAATGGTCTAGTGAATTTTGTCCGTGTTGCGGATGCAGAATATCAAGTTTAAGAAAAAAGACACATGTAACGGTTTGCGATACTTGTGCAATGCCCGAAGAAGACCGCGACGTGTGTTGGAAAACTTGCGGTGCTGCAGTTGCCAGAGTTAAAACAAAGGAGAACTAATGTCAATCGATCAAGTATCCAAACGCACTGAGAACGTTGTCAATGCTTTTAAAAAGCCGATAAATAATTTATATTTATCAGTATACAATGAGGTTTATAGCGAATTAATTAAGGAGTCTATCATTTCGTTTAATGACGGATGGACCGAAGCGGTTGCTTATATTAAATCCCATCCGAATTGCACCTTGGAAGAACTCTTTCAAACTAGGGAACAAATAGTGAAAGAACGTTATCCGCATATTCATATGATTGATTTAAAAGTGCCAAAGGACACAACATGCTAAAGTTTCATACTATAAGGAGAATCGATTAATATGCTTAAAGTTGAAAAGACTGAAACGTACGGTTGGGAAGCAGCCATCCGAGGTATGCGCAATCCAATGAATTCTTGGGATAAGAGCGATACCAAAATTTGCGACGCATACCAAGTTGGTGAATGCTGCGGTGGATGGATTTACGGTATTTGCCCTTACCACGATAGTTGTGAAAACGGCGTATGGGTTAACGAGTTTCAATCAGTTCATCTTGGGCAAAACGATTTCGATCTCATGAAGCGTCTTTCTAAAGCAGGAACAGACCATCGCAAATTTATGCGAACGATTGTTGTCTACTGCGATATTACTGCCCCGCTGTATTGGTGGAAGGAATTCGATACTTATAAGGTTGGTGCAGTCGCTAACTCTTGCAGCACGATGCATAAGATTCATTCTAAAGAATTCGAGATTGATGATTTTAGTCATGAGCATTTGATAGAAGGTGAGGCGTTTGCATTTCCTCTAGGAGGTGGTTGGAGAGGAATAGACGCTCGTGAAGTTTTATATTGCACCATAGAATGTCTGAATAATGCTCGAAAAAGATACCTTGAAACCAAAAACAAAAAATACTGGTGGCAGATGATCCAGCTTCTTCCAAGCTCATATAATCAAAAGCGTACGGTCATGTTGAACTACGAAGTTCTTGCGAACATGTATAAGTCTCGTAAGAGACATAAGCTCGACGAGTGGCGTACGTTCTGCGATTGGATCGAAACACTTCCTTATTTTGAGTTGATCATTGACGAGCGAAATAACTATGCAGATGCGGAGGAACATAAATGAAACTACAAGTCGTCAAATACGCTGAATCGAACTACGGCTCAGATGTATATCATGTCTCTGAAGTAGAAGATGGTATTAGCCTTATTGATTTAATTAAATTGATAGACGAATGCCATAATTCAAATTCTAACTCAGCAATTTGGCTATTTGAAAAAATGTGAAGACATAGATATATCATGGACTCGCCCAGCATACACGATTGATATCCCATGGGATAGTCCGCGCAATAAAAATAATATTGATGATTATTTGCTAGATTTGCCAGTTTGCTGCCATTTAGCCGTTGGGAGCTGGGGAGCAAATACATATTTCGTTTATCCTTATGGGAAGCATGCGAAACTATGATTGGATTCTTTAAATTATGCAGAAATTAAATTTTTGAATTGATTACAGGAGAACACAATGACTAATGAAAAAAAGAGTTCAGGTCGATTCCCATGGAGGATTGATGTGCCGGAAAATGTTGGAAAGCGTGAAAAACTAAGAAAAGATGGTACCTACGGTTACGTTTGTAATGCTTGCGGTTACCCTGTAGGTGATCATGATGGATATTGCTCAGAATGCGGCGCAAGAGTTTCTGGCACGTATTTTTATTATGGGAAAGATCGTACCCCTAATGATAAACCAGTAGAAAGGTTTTATAAGCAGTGAAGTATGTAATGTTCTATAAAGGCCGACCCATTGAAGTCGATGCTTTTCAACTTGGATATAGGCCTTTAATTGGCGAAGATTGGTTTTGGAATGCTGTAAGTCGCAATGATATCATTACTCATAATTTCGGAAAAGCATATGGACCTGCTTGGTGTACCATTAAAAGCAAGGATGGAACAATCTATAGAGCGGATGTTGGCGATTGGATTGCAAAATTGGCAGACAACAGTATTATTCAATATCCCGATGAGGTCTTTAAAAAGTTTTATCAACCGATGATGGAGAATAGTCATGAGCAAAGCAGCAAAATGTGATCGTTGCGGGGCTTTTTATCTTCGAGATCGTATTACTGACGAATCAGTAATAAGTACCGACGCAACACATGTATTTCAAGAATTAGAGCTTTCTTATAGAGATTGTAGTGGTATTTCGCATGCTGCCATTCGATACGATTTGTGTCCTGAATGCCGTAAAAAGCTTAAGGTTTGGCTACTGAATTCTCAAGTTAAAGATAGGAGCGACTGGATCGAATGCTAGAAATAACTGAAGTACGTCCACAGACATGCGATATGGGATCTGCAGAAAATGTTGTATACGGTTTCGATATTGGAGGAACTCTTAGCGAATTCATAGATGAGATGAACAATTATTTAACAAATAACGGCCATTATAAGTCTCATTTATATTTATTCAATAAGAATGTGAATGAACTATGGCATCAAGTTGATATAGAAATTCCACATGGGAAGCCTCTTGATAAATCAAAGGTTCCAAAAGAGCTTCTAGATCTTTCAGTTCAATGCGATTATTGTTACAATTGTTTTGCGAGCTATAGTTTTGAAGTTTATACATACGAGGATTTTAGCATTAAAGGAGTTATTAAAAGTGAATAAATACGGTTGCTTACACGCGTTATTTGATTTATTCATGACTGTAATCACCGGTGGTTTGTGGTTAATTTATATTCTTATTCGTTATCTACGTACAAATTCTCGTTAAAGGAGCTTAAAAATGGAATATTTGACTGACTTTCAGAAAAGTGAACTTGATAAGGCTTCGTTTTTCTTGGACGATTGTGAATTATTCGACAACGCTAAAGTTACGGAGGCTGTTTCCGATTGCCTCGATCGAGTAAAAGATTTGAACACTTATGCAAAAGTGTCTGTTGCACAATTGTTTCACCATCTTGTGAGGAACCATCCAATTACGGCTATTGATGAAGATGACGAATGGGTTGCGATGGAATCGGATCGTGAAAATTGTGATTGCTATTATGCGGAGCGCTATCCAAATTTGCGCAAGTATGTTAAAAAAGAAGGTTTAGGTGTTCGCTATTACGATAAAAAGTATTATCGTTCTCAAGACCATACATTTGAAGAAGAGCATGAAGTAAAGCTTCCGTACCTTCCTCCTTACGAGCGAGTAGTTATCGAGTATGGAGAAACCATTGGCGACATTCTCAAAACCTTTAACCCTGCACAAATGCAAGTTCTAACCTATGCAGTTGGAGAGGCACTTGCAAAAGGAATGGAGAAAAAGAATGCCGGAAACTAAAGAAGTATATTTTAACGAATACTGCGAAACTTGTAAATACGAGTCGCTTAAAGGCTACGAAGATCCTTGCGATAATTGCCTAGGGCATCCGTACAACTACGACTCACATAAGCCTATTTATTGGGAGAAAAATGAAAGCAAGAAACCTACGAAAGTTAAGGATTAGTTTAGGCTTAACGGTAGGTGGATGCGCAGAGCAAATGGGTTTAACAAGGCAAACCATAATAAATATCGAATCCGGAAGGACTACCAAAGAGTCTAGTTTAAAGTATTACGAACTATATCTAAAAGAAATTCGTCGCAAACAGTCGCAATAATTTCATACCCTATAATGACTAGTAAATCTTGAAAGGAGTTTGAAATGGGTATTGAAGAATTGTCTACTGCCGTTATGAGCGAACTCGGTTGGATTAGTTTTTCTGGTATAATCATGTCTATAATATTCGGCATTGCTTTGATTGCTGTATATGTAAAACTTGATCGTACTGAAGAAAAACTTAACAACTTGGTTGCACGTACGAAATGTATTCATGAAAACCAATACATGATTGCGGACGAGTTGGATATGGATTTATAGAAATAAAGAGCTGTGCTTAATCGCATGGCTCTTTATTATTTTTGAAAGGAGTTTGAAATGCCTGACTATATTTGGGAATACATGATTCATGTTGGAACCACATTTGAACAAAATGGGTGCAAAATACTATGGATGGTTATGATTCGAGATGAGTAAAATTGAAGTCGCGTATTTGTGTGATCAAAAAGCTTGCAAGGTAGGTTCCGATTGCTCGACTTGCCATCACACGTTAGACATTCGTCATGCAAAAAATTTCTGGAAAATGGATGAAGCGAAATACATGGAGATAGGGATAGGGATGGCTGATCTTAATTGCAAAAGCATAAAAGAAAAGAAGATCTTGTAAATCATCCTTCTCATTACACCAATAAGGATGTTGAGACGATCGATAGTATGGTGATCATATTTGGAGCAAAAGATACTGCCACGATTTGTCTTGGGAATTGCTTTAAATATTTGGATCGCTATAAATTTAAAGGAAATCCTCAGCAGGATCTTGAGAAAGCTTTGTGGTATGCTAAAAAAGCTTTTTCGCTTCTTTATCTCGAAAAAAATCCGGAAGACGTTTATTCTGAGTCATTTAACTATAGGGAATTTTACGTGGCTGAAGCAAAAAGGGATCTGATTATTATACGTCACAATCAAAAGGAAGAGTACTTTGTAAATTTGATTCGACATATTGAATTGGCCGTAAATTCGCAATAATTTCATACCCTATAATGACATGGTTAATGTCAAAACTTGAAAGGAGAAAACCATGGACGATAAGATGACTAAGGTTGCAGAGAAGGCAAACGAAGTTAAGATTGCTGCAAAGAAAACTGCTAAGTACATTGGCGTTGCCGTTGCAGGTGCTGGTATTGGAGCCGGCATCATGTGGATGGTCACGCACGGGCAAGCAGATAAGGTTGCTGCAGTCACGACTACGGTTGTTGATGCTGCTAAGGATGTTGTCCCTGAAGTCGTGGAAGCTGCTGTTTAGTTAGCTGAAACATGTCGAGATGAGGAGTTGTGTTTTATACATAGCTCCTCATTTTTTTTGAAAGGAGATTCGTATAAATGAGCGAAATCGAAGGCATCAATAAAATTCAAATCGATCTTAAAGGAAATTCCATTGAGACGAAGCTTATTGACGCTGTAAATTGTTTTACTAACCTTGTAGATATTTGGTCTTCCAGCAATGAAGAACGCCGGCGCATTTGTTCGTATGCTATTAATCGATTTACAGATCTTAAAGAATCCTATACGAACTTTGAAATGGAGAATGCTCATGAATGCCGGAATCATTAAAAATATTTTGTTGAAAGGCAAAGGATTTGTATTAAACAATTCAGCAGCGATTTGCACTGGAGCTGGTATTGCTGCAACTGTGTCAATCCCGTTCTTTGCTGTAAATGCAACTCCTAAAGCTTTGCTTCTCATTGAAGAGGCAAAAGAAGATAAAGGTGTAGAAGAGCTCACTCCTGTAGAAGTAATTCAAACTACATGGAAAGTTTATATTCCTACAGCATTATCTACAGCAATGGCAATCGGATTATTTGTAGCGGCATTCAAAGCATCTGAAGCTCAACGTGCAGCGTTGGCTAGCGCATATTCTTTGGCAGAACGAACTCTTGACAAGTATCAAGAAAAAGTAATCGAGATTATCGGAGAAGAAAAAGATGACAAGATTCGTGAAGAAATTGCACAAGATATTCTCGAAGAAGGACGAAACGAAAGCATCATCCCGTTTGGATCAGGTACTGAACTTTGCTACGATGGGATTAGTGGACGATATTTCAACTCTGATATCGAATCGGTACGAGAAGCGATGAACGATTTTAATTTCCAGCTTAACGGAGATTATTATAGAGATCTTAACGATTGGTATATGGTTCTTGGTCTTCCACAAATTCAAATGGGAGAAATCCTTGGATGGAATTCCGATAGATTGATGGATATTCATTTCACTTCAACAATTGCTGCGAACGGTCAGCCTTGTATTGTTCTTGATTACTCAAAAACTCTCCCGTCTCCGTTTTATAGGAGGTAACTATATTTGTGGACTTTGTACTAATTAAATTATTCTTATTCATGTGCTTTCTAACTTTGGCAGTTTATATATGGGACTATATGAGAGGTGCGCGATAATGGAAAAGAAGTTTTATACGCAGGTTACTGTTAAGACGTTTTATACGGATGAAGATGGAATTGTTGTAAGGCAAGAATTTAAATCAGCAATGGTTCCTGCTTCAGATGTTTCTAAGCTTGGGGGACTTGCAGCAAATCGTGTTAAAAGTATTGTGGAGAATTCTATCAAGGATCTTTCTTAGTTCGCAATATTTTCATATCTTATAATGAAGTGGAAACTTTTGAAAGGAGTTTGAAATGATTAATGTAAATTTTGTTAAGGATGCCGCTACTGTTGTTTCTAGTTTGTGTTCCAGCTATGTCGCCGGAACTATCATTGGCAATCTCTGCCCTGCAGTAGGTCCAGTCATGAAGGCTGTGACTATTGTTGGTGGAGGCGCCATTGGTGGAATGATCGGTAACGCTGCTGGAGAGTATGTTGGAAAAACGGTTGGTGATCTTTGCGAATGCATTAATGATGCACAAAAGGCTTAATAAGTTTCTGTAAAGAAAGAGATGCTGTGTATAAATTACATGGCATCTCTATTTTTTTTGAAAGGATTAAATAGAATGGCCCATGTGGATCTTCCAACCCCTGACGCATATCCAGGAAATTCGGATAAGAAGCGTATGAACCAACAAGAAGAACCTAAAAAAGAAATCAAAAAAGTAGCTTCAGCAACTAAACGAAAGAAATCGATGACGAAGAAGTTTAAAGAAGCTTTTATCGGAGAAGATGGAGATAATCAATCTGTTGCCGATTATATTCTTTATGATGTGCTCGTTCCTGCAGCAAAAAACACCATTAGTGATATGGTGACTGGAGGAATTGAAATGCTCCTCTACGGAGAACGTCGCGGAGGTTCTAGAATGAATCGCGATCGAGGTCGTTCTTATGTTAATTATTCTGGATATTCTACTAGGAGGGATGACGATCGAGTACGTAATAGCTCTAGAGTTAGGCGCTCTGCTAGGGATCGGGTCTACAACGATGACATTGTGGTTCCTACAAGAGGAGAAGCCGAGCAAACTATCGATAGTTTGTTGGACATTATTGATCAGTATGGGAGCGCTTCTATTGCCGATCTGTATAGTCTCACTGGGATCGATTCAGACTTTACTGACAATAGTTACGGATGGACAAATCTTTCTACTGCTTCTGTCAGTAGGACTAGGGACGGATATATCCTTAATCTTCCTCGCGCTTACCCAATTGATTGATGATTAAAAAGGAATTATTGTTACTTGCATTAGGGGCGATTTCTATACTTATATTTTGAGCATCGTCCCTTTATAACTTGTACATTCAAATAAACTTTATATTTTAGGAGAATAAAATGGCTACTATTGATCAAGCTCTTGATGTTTTTAAGAAGGCCGGCGCCGACATCACCGTAGAAGAAAATGTTTATTCTTATAGTGTTACCGTCACTATCAAACTTCCATTGAATGCTCCCTGGATTGAAGAAATCGAAGGAACTAATCCAATGGTAGATGTTCATACAGCTAGAATCTGTAGGAATGCGATTAATACTATTTACGGATTTTCTTCGCAGGCAGAACAGGTTGTCGAAGTTATGGGCGAGAAAGCAAAGAACCTTAAAGACTTTGAAAATCAATTTTTTGGAACTTATAAGATCCCTGAAGTTCGAGAAATTCGATATAACGGTCCTGCCACCATTGTATTCTGGGAAGACAATACCAAGACTGTTGTAAAGGTGCAACCTGGTGAAGAGTATTATGATCCCGATAAGGCTTTTGCAATGGCTGTGTGCAAGAAGCTCTTTGGAAACAAGTTTAATCGCTATCTCACCAAGGCGCAAAAGGCTTTCGAGAAATCTTGTGAAGAAGAGTATGAAGAGAGTATTAAGAATCCTGTAAAAGTTATTTGCAGTACTATGAACGATTTTGATAATTTTTGGAGAAAGATTAATGTCTATGTGGATACTAAGCCTAAGAAGGAAGAGTAAACATGCTCACCATATTTGCAGGTAATAAGGACGAACGAAAGTTATATCCAGGACATCTTTATTGGATCCATACTGGAAAGTGCAATGGTACAGGAGAATATTATGTAGTGTTTAAACCTGTAAATAAGTATGAAGAGATTCACAGACGAATTAATAGGCTACCGAACGATATCTATTATAAACTAAAAAGCCATATCAAAAATGATTTTAAACAAGTTTATAACTATTCCGCTACAATTGATGACGGCATTGATATTTTGGAGATTTAAATGGGAATGAAGTATATGCAATTTGGCCCTTGCCCAGAATGCACGGAAAGTAGAAGCCCAGATATATATCATACCGCAGCGTATGCTGGAGCAGGCGATCCTGAGATTCAAACCTTTCAGGCAAGATGCCAAACTTGCGGTTATGAAACTAAACACTATGACCATGTTATAGATTTGGTCAAAGCTTGGAATGCTGATAGTTTCAAAGCTTGGCCATTTCCTTCAAAGGAGAAGTAACTATGACTTTAGCATATATTCGCTTTAGACCATGCCCCAAATGTTCTGAAATGGATACTCCTCAGCTCAGTATCGCTGGAAAAGGTGAATACGGTTATAAATATCGAGCTAAATGCAAAACTTGCCATTATGAGCAGCAACCTGCTTATAACTCTGTCGAAGATTGTGCAAAAGCATGGAACAAAGAATCTAACGAAGCTTGGGAGAATACTCTTGACCTCCAACGAGAGCAACTCATGCGACGATTCAATAACTTTAATTAAGGAAGGAAACTAAAATGGTTCCTAACGAATACCAAAAGCTTGCAATGCGTACTGCACCTAAGGGATATTCTCCTCATGAATATCTTATGAATGCAGCATTGGGTCTTGCTGGAGAGTCTGGAGAATTTGCGGATATTGTTAAGAAGCGTACTTTTCAAGGTCATCCGTTTAGTGGCGAACATCTTAAGAAGGAACTTGGTGATATTCTTTGGTATGTTGCCATGGGATGTGAAGCCCTTGGGACTAGCATTGAAACTGTAATGGAGCTCAATATCGATAAGCTGAAGGCTCGATATCCTGAAGGATTTGATTCTGAACGTTCTCAGCATCGTGCTGAAGGAGATATTTAACAATAACCGAAGTGCCATCCACTGATAGGAGTAGATAATGGAACACATTGTTCAGTTTGGTATTTCTATTGATGATAAGACCATTCAAAAGAAACTAGAAGAGAACGCTTACAAAGATATCGTCAATCGGATTGCCGAAGATGCTGAAAACGGCTTGAAAAGGATCAATCAGTTTTATAAGGAAGATCGAATTGATTGGGATTACTATGTTAATGAAGCTATTGATCGTCTGATTGATGCGAATCGAGACCAAATTATTGAGCGCACAGTAGAGCTTCTAAAAAACTCATATGTTCGCACGAAAGCTTATAGGGAAGCGATGAAAAATGCTATCTCCAAAGCGTAACCTTGGATATTTGCATCTCGTTCCATACGGAGAGACGGCTAGTAAAACTTCTGAAAAGAGCCTTTGGATGGATAAGTCAAAGGCTCTTAAAGCCGCTAAAGATTTTAGGTATGGAGAAGATTGCTACGAACGTATTAATAATGCAAAGTCAAAAGCCGAAGTAAGTAGAATCATGGCTGAGTATCGAAAGAGGAGCTTATGATATTTTATGATCTAAAGTTCTCAACCGCAGCTGGAGCTCAGACAATTCTTAAGCATCTTAAAGACTTTGTTGAAAAGTATGGGTCCGCAACCGTAGCCGACTTGTACCATTATGCAGGATATTCAACAGTTCCATATCATGATTCTATTCATTGGGGATGGGATAATTTAACAAAGTCTTGCATTACACTTGGAAAGAATAATGTGTTCTATATTTCTCTTCCAAAAATTAAGGAGCTGAATACGGACGAATGGATATTTCAGTAAAACGCGATTGGTGTCGTCGTGCATATCCAGGTGATGCTTGGAAATGGAAGGTCGATAATATGAAGGATAAGCAAATTGAAGCTTTGTTTATAAGTCTTCGAAAGAGAGGCAAAATTAACGTATGATCGATCAAAAAGTATATTCCGGAGAAGGGATTAAAGTTCGAGTCACTAAGATGTTCGAAAATGATAAGTGGAAGCAATACGATGCTGATGTAGTTTCAGGAGTAGATGTTTCTGTCGGACAATTTGTTGACTTATATCTTAGCAAAATTAACGAGCATTCAAGCGGAACTATTCTATATATCGACGGAACAGAAAAAGACTATGGATGAAGCTATGAACGGTCAAGTTCTATGCCATTTTAAAAACGATATTCCAGGTCATTTAATTGCTCCTAGTGTATGGAATAAACCGGTACGATTTGCAACTGTGCGGGTGCCTAAAGTTCATGGAAACAACTTTGAGAATTTGATTCTTTTTGTTCCTAGTTTCTAAGGAGTTATTGTGGAAAAATCCAAAAAGTATACTAGTCCGATTAAAGTGCAAACTTATTTGGTTGGATTCAATATTTATGACAAGCGTGGAACTATTATGAATGCTGTAATCGGAACTAAAACCCCAGGTCAACAGCAAGTTTTTATTCACAAGGCGCTCGATTCTGATCAAGCAAAGGTTCTTTATGATATCCTAAGGGATGAATCTTTTGACTCGCAGTAATTTCATATCCTATAATAGCTAGAGGCTATGAAAGGAGTTTGAAATGAATGTCATTCAAAAGAAGGTAAGTGAAGCTTCCGAGTTTATTAATTGCCATAAGAGAGAAATTATCTTAGGTGCTGTTGTTGCAGGATCTGCTGTTGTATTCAAAAATGGATACTTGCTTGGATGCAAAAACGGTGCTGTAAAGGTTCTTGAGGCTCTTGATAAAGTCAACCCGGAAGCATACAAAGCCTTGATGGAAGAAGCGATTTCAAAGGGAACTGTCGTACACTTTTAGCAATTTTGGAGGGGATCTTATAAAGGTCCTCTCCTATATTTTTCGCATTATATTTGAAAGAAGGATTAAAATGGGTTTTAAGGAAACTATTATTCGTACCGGGTCTAGGGCTTTGTTGATCGCCCAGAAGCATTCTCCGGAGATTTTGATGGCGGTAGGAACAGCAACTACTGTTGGCGCAGTTATTCTTACCGGAAAGGCTTCGCTTAGGGTGAGCGATATTCTCGAAGAGCATGAGGAAACTAAAGATAAGATTGAGAAGGTATATTCTGGCGAAATCGAAGTAGAAGCCGAGTATTTGGAGGATGACTATAAGAAGGATATTTTCACGAACAAGATGCAATGCGCTCGTGAAATCGCAATTAATTATATTCCTGCAGTCACGCTTCTAGCATTCGGAATCGGGTGCTTCTTCGGAGCTCATAACATTCTTTCCAAGCGATATATTGCCATGGCTGGAATGTATAAGCTTTGCGAGGAGAGCTTCGCGGCATATCGTAGCCGTGTAAAGGATGAGCTTGGTGAAGATCAAGATCGTCATTTTTACTACGGAACCGAAATTGAAGAGACCGTAGAAAAGATTGAGGGCAAGAGCGGTAAGATTAAGGAGAAGAAGTCTAAGGTCGAAGTGTATCCTGGTGTAGAAGTAACCCAGTACGCTCGTTACTTTGACGAGGCTAATCCGAATTGGCAGCGATCTGCGGATGATAATCGTTTCTTCCTCACCAATATGCAGCGTCAATTGAACGATAAGCTTGTTTCTCAGGGGCATTTGTTCTTGAATGAGGTTTATGATGCTCTTGGCTTTGAGCGAAGCAGCGCTGGTGCACTTGTCGGTTGGGTATATTCTGACGGTGATATTAATCAGACTGGCGATGGCTACGTTGACTTCCGAATCTATGACTTTGTCGATGCTGCGAAGCGTGATTTCGTAAATGGTTATGAGCCTAGCATCCTGCTTGATTTCAATGTTGATGGTCTGATTTATGATTTGATCTGAAATAGGGACGGCTTAAACGCCGCTGGGTGCGGAATATTCGAGCAAGACATAATTGATTATCCGAATTTATATTCTTACTATTGAGGAAAGGTATTAAAATGCATACCACAATTAAAATCGCCATCGGATTTATTGCGGGAACTGTTTGTGGTGGAGCTGGAGTATATTTCGGATTGCGTAAAAAGTTTTCTGAAGCAGCTCAAGCAGAAATTGACGAGTATCGAGATATTGCTCGCAAACGAGTTCAAGCAGCGGAAGATTACGTTGCTGAAAAATTGAATGAGAAAGAAGCTAAGGAGTATGCGGAACTTTGCGACACTAATTGCAATTTCGTTGATTATACTTCTTACTTCAAGGATCATGCAGATGAACCCGTTCAAGTAGATGCTGCCGGAATTAAGGATGAACTTAATGCTCTGAGCAAAGAAGTCAACGACGAGGATTTCGACAAGCATATGAGCGAAAGGGAATTCCCTGATGACGATGAGAGCGACGAAGATGACGAACCTGATTGGGAAGAAGTAAGTAACGAAGAACGCCTGAAAATTCAGGAAAGGGCTCGTGTAAACAAAGTTCCGCCATATCCAATTGATGAAGATGACTTCATGAATGACCGGATGTGGTATTCCAAGATTTGCTTGACTTGGTATACTGGAGACGGATTCTTGACTGATGATCAAGACGACATTATGCGAGAAGAAGAAATTGATACGTGCCTTGGCGGACATGAATATGAGGGTTGGTTTGAAAATTCTGATATCTGCCACGTACGTAACGATGTTCTTGCTATCGATTATGAGATTTGCAAGGTCCATACCAGCTTCTCTGAAGTTTATCCTAAAGACACAGAAGTTGATGAAGAAGGACCTGTAATTCATATTAATTAGTTTGGAGATTTATGGGAAGCTATGATATTTTGCCTCCCGAAGATGAGATTGTCAACGCATATTTTCACTGGCTTTGCGATATAGTTCATGCGGACGATCCACAAGAATCTTATATTAATCTGATGGTGGTGCTTTTTCCAGACAGAATATATTTGGACGATTGATAATGATGTTAATCGAGCCGAAGATGGAAAGCACCTCCGTCAGTCATTCTTTGATGATCCTGATATTCTAAATAGACCTTGCACTGTACTTGAAATGATGATTGCATTGGCTATTAGGATTGACGATGAGGTGATGTGGAACCCTGATAAAGGGAACAGAACCGCTATTTGGTTCTGGGAAATGATTGATAATCTTGGTTTGGGAGAGCTTGATGATAGTCTAAATTATAACAAAATTGAGGGAATTGCTAGTCGAAAACTAGCATATTTTCATGTATAGAATGTATAAAAATGATGGAGTCGGAAGTCTTTTTCCGATGAAAAACTTTGATTTAAATCTGTCACATGTTACAAAAAATAGTAACACAACAGAGGTCTGGTATCAGATGATGTTATACATGGTTAACAAATATGGAGTTGAAGACGAATAATTCGCTAAAAAAGTGTCACATTGTGATTTGAATGAGTTTGCATTGTTACATACTTTTTTAGGGTAAAATCGCAGATGAATTGCATAATGTTACTATTGTGACACTTTTTATTTTACCCTTTATATAGAGAAGTACATATATATAAAAAGGTTTTTTGGCGTTTTTTCTGAAAAGTGTAACAGAGGCATTTTTCCTCAAATTTGACAAATTGCAAAATGCATAAAAATTGAAATTGCATATTTTCTTGAAAGGAGGTATTTGATGGACTTTTACACCGTCCGTAGAAAATCCAACAAGCGAGAAGGAAGCTTAACGATTTATCCGGATTTTAAGATTGGCAAGTTTAATGACTTTATGGTCCGTGGTAAAGCGTTTTATGCAGTTTATGATGAGTCGACTGGTTTGTGGTCTACGGACGAATATTCTGTGCGAGCTATGATCGATGCCGAATTGGATGCTGAGTGTGATCGAATTGATGGTTTGTTCTTGGAATCTGACGTACGAGTTGCTTGGGCGTCTTCTTACGACTCTAAGACCTGGAAGACATATCGCGAATGGATTAAGCAACTTCCTGATAATTACCATCAGTTGGACGATAAGCTTATATTTGCAAACTCTGAAGTTAAGAAGGACGATTATGCTTCGAGGCGCCTTTCATATCCTTTGGCTGAAGGTGATTATAGTGCATTTGATGAAATTATTGGTACGTTATATTCAGAAGAGGAACGTGCTAAACTTGAATGGGCTATTGGATCTGTAATTGCTGGCGATAGTAAAACGATCCAGAAGTTTATTGTCCTTTATGGCGAAGCTGGTGCCGGCAAGTCTACAATCTTGAATATTATTCAGAAGTTGTTTGAAGGATATTATACAACTTTTGAGGCTAAGGCTTTGGCGTCTAATAACAATACGTTTTCTACGGAGGTATTTCGTTCGAATCCTCTCGTGGCAATTCAGCATGATGGCGATCTTAGCAAGATTGAGGATAATACGAAACTCAACTCTATTATTTCTCATGAAGAGATGAACATGAACGAGAAATACAAATCCAGCTATACAGTTAGATTGAATTGCTTTCTGTTCATGGCTACGAATCGTCCGGTTAAGATCACAGATGCAAAGTCTGGTATCATTCGTCGACTTATTGACGTGAGCCCTAGCGGAAACAAGATTGAACCAAATCGATATTCTGATTTGATGGGTAGGATTGATTTCGAGCTCGGAGCTATTGCATATCATTGCCTTCAAGTCTATAAGTCAATGGGGCGAAATTACTATAATGCGTATCGTCCGGTTGATATGATGTTTAAGACCGACGTATTCTTTAATTTTGTCGAGGATTCATATTTGGTTTTTGATCGCCAAGATGGTGTTACACTTAAGCAAGCATACGATATGTACAAAACATATTGCGATGAAGCTCAAGTTGAATACCGGTGCCCTAAGTATAAATTCAGGGAAGAACTTAAGAATTATTTTAGGCAATTCTTTCCTGTTACGCGTGTTGTTCCTAATGGAAAACAGGTTAGGAACTATTATGCCGAATTTATGCGTGAAAAATTCTCGGATATTATCGTTTCTGAGCCAAAATCGGATATTTCTGACGAATCTGAGCCTAAAGAAGAACCTAGAATAGCTCTAGAAGCCACTGAGAGCCCGTTTGACACCCTATGTTGTGATTGCCCGGCCCAGTACGCCACTTCGAATGAAACCCCCTCTAAGAAATGGTCTCAGTGCCTCACAAAGCTAAGCGATATTAAGACTAATCGTTTGCATTATGTGAAAGTTCCTGAGAATCATATAGTTATTGATTTCGATTTGAAAGGACCTAATGGCGAAAAATCGGCAGATTTAAATTTGAAAGCCGCTGCAAAATGGCCTGCAACCTATGCCGAATTTAGTAAAGGCGGAGCCGGAGTTCATTTGCATTATATCTATGATGGAGATCCTAAAAAGCTTAGTTGTGTATATTCTGAAGGAATTGAAATCAAAGTATTTTCTGGCAACAGTGCTCTTAGGAGAAGGTTGTCTAAATGCAATGATCTTCCAGTGGCTCATATTTGCAGTGGCCTTCCATTGAAAGGAGATAAGAAGATGCTCAACTTCAGTAGCGTGAAGTCTGAGAAAGCTTTGCGTACTCTTATTCTGAAGAATTTGCAAAAAGAGTATCATCCAGGCACCAAACCTAGTATTGATTTTATTCATAAGATTCTTGAGGATGCATACAATTCAGAGCTTCCTTATGATGTAACTGATCTTCGTCCGAAAGTTATGGCATTCGCTAATAATAGTTCGCACCAAGCTTCATACTGCTTGAAGATGGTTGATCAGATGAAGTTTAAATCTGAGAATTATAGCGATAGCGTTACCGATTATGAAGATCAAAGAATCGTATTCTTTGATATTGAGGTATATCCAAATCTATTCTTGGTCAATTGGAAATATCAAGGCGAAGGCACTTCTTGTGTTCGTATGATTAATCCAAGTCCTCAGGATATTGAAGAGCTTATGAAAATGAAGCTCGTAGGTTTTAACTGTCGACGCTATGATAATCATATTCTTTACGCTCGATATTTGGGTTATAGCAATATTGAATTGTATGATCTTAGCCAAAGGATTATTTCCGGAAGTAAGAATGCATTCTTTGGTGAAGCATACAATATTTCTTATACTGATGTATATGATTTTGCGTCTAAGAAGCAGTCTCTTAAGAAGTGGGAAATTGAACTTCATATTCATCATAAAGAGATGGGGCTTCCGTGGGATGAGCCGGTTCCTGAGGATAAGTGGGTTGAAGTTGCTGAGTATTGTGACAATGATGTTATTGCAACTGAAGCCGTATTCAATGCTTGCCTAGCTGACTTTGAAGCTCGAGAAATTCTAGTCGATCTTGTCAAAAAGGTTCATAACATTGATAATGTCAGTGTTAATGATACTACTAATTCTCTTTCCGCTAAATTGATATTTGGTCGAGAGCGAAAGCCTCAAGGAGTATTTAATTGGCGAGATCTTTCTAAGCCCGTTGGTTCTGATCGATATGAAGAGTATGTAGATAGGTTTGGTGAAGATTATAATTTCAGAGTATTTGATTCTGATGGTCTTCCTATGTACCGAGACTATATTCCTGGTGAGGAATTGAAACCCGGTCAAAGTATTCTTCCATTCTTTCCTGGATATAAGTTCGAGTTTGGCAAGTCTACATATTTGGGAGAAGAAATTGGCGAAGGCGGACGAGTATATTCTGAGCCAGGTATGTACTCAAATGTTTGGGATGGAGACGTCGCATCTCAGCATCCTCACAGCGCTATATTCGAATGTGTCTTCGGTCCAGAGTACACTAAACGGTTTGAAGATATTGTAAATGCCCGTGTTGCAATTAAACATAAGGACTTCAATCTAGCAGGACAGATGTTCGATGAGGCTTTGAAGCCATATTTGAATGCTGAAAGAGCCTCTAAGTTAGCATATGCTTTGAAGATCGTAATCAATTCCGTTTATGGAATGACCTCTGCGAAATTTGAGAACGTATTCCGTGATCCTAATAATATCGATAATATTGTCGCTAAGCGTGGAGCTCTATTTATGACTCTGCTTAAAGATCAGGTTCAGAAAATGGGATATAAGGTTTGCCATATTAAAACCGATTCGATTAAGATTCCAAATGCAGATGATCTGGTTAAGGACTTTGTTATTCGATTTGGGCAAGAATACGGTTACAAGTTCGAAACTGAAGCCGACTTTGATAAATACTGTCTTGTTAACGACGCTGTTTATATTGCTCAGTGTAACGATAATGATCATATATTCGAATTGTCTACCGGGGAAAAAATAAAGACTCCATGGCTTGCTATTGGTGCTCAATTCAGACAACCTTATGTATTTAAAACTTTATTTTCTAATTCTCCGATTAAATTTGAAGATCTATGCGAAACCAAGGAAGTTAAGTCCGCTTTATATTTGGATATGAATGAAAAGCTTCCGGATATTTCTGCGTACGAGAAAGAATTGAAGAAGGTCCTTAAAGAGCATAAGGATGCCGAAAAAGAAGAAAAGATTTATCCGACTGATAGAATTGAAGAATTGCAGAAGCTTATTGCTGAAGGTCATTCATATTCTTTTATTGGCAAAGTCGGTTCTTTCTGTCCGGTTAAGAAAGGTTGCGGCGGAGGTTTGCTAGTTCGTGGAGCGGATGGTAAATATTCTGCAGCGACTGGAACAACTGGATATCGTTGGCTTGAAGCGGAGACCGTTAAGAATTGCGGTATGGAAAACGATATCGATCTGAGCTATTACAACAAATTGGTTGATGCTGCGAAAGATACTATATCTGAATTCGGAGATTTTGAATGGTTCGTCGAAACCGAACGTAAGTTTGATCCGGAAACAGATGTTCCTTGGTGCACCAATCCAGAAGTAAACGATCCGAATCTTGAAACCTGCTCGAATTGCTCTATTCGTAACGAATGCCTAGTTGTGAAAGGAATGGAAGTAAATGAATGATAAAGAAACTAATGCAGTGTATTATGTAATTTTAGTTTGTATGTTTGCTGTCATTCTTGCTGTTTCTATTGGCTTTTGCGTCGGAATGTTATGGCTCATATTTTTGTGCTTTGGTTTGGAGTATAATCCTCTTTATGGAGTAGGCCTTTGGCTTGTATTTGTATTGATTAATCGTTCTCTTAAGATTGTATCTAATAAGTAATTTGAAAGGATATATTTAAAATGGTTAACGAGAATATTTCTATTGCAAACGCTCACATTATGTTTCGTAACTTTCGAGGCGAAGCAAGTAAATTTAATGCTGCTGGAAAGCGTAATTTCTGCGTAGTGATTGATAATGATATCGCTCCGAAGCTTATTGATGATGGTTGGAATGTTCGAATGTTCCCTCCCCGAGATAATGACGAGGAACCGACCTATTATATGCAAGTTGCCGTTAGCTATGATGTTATCCCTCCGAATATTTTCTTGATTACTAAGCATAATAAGACTCGACTTGATGAGGATACTATCGGATCTCTTGATTGGGCTGAGATTGAGAATATTGATCTTGTTATTCGCCCGTATAATTGGGAGGCTCAAGGAAAGACTGGTGTTAAGGCATACGTGAAGAACATGTATGTGACTATCGTCGAAGACGAATTTGTGGATAAGTATTCCGATATTCCTATGAATGATGAGGATTAGTTTAGGAACTCATCAACGACTTGCTATGGACAAGCTAAGGTCCGGCTCTATCCTTTGTGGTGGGGTCGGATCTGGCAAGTCCAGAACTTCCCTCGCTTATTATTTTTGCCATGAATGTAATGGCACTATTGACGAAAATGGAAAAATTTCTCCAATAAAGAAGAACGTTGACTTGTATATTATAACAACTGCTCGTAAAAGAGATACTAAAGAATGGGATGATGAATGCTCGTTATTTCCGCTTGATAGAATCTCTATAGTTGTCGACAGTTGGAATAATATTCAGAAGTATACTGAAGTAAAAGATGCGTTCTTTATATTTGACGAACAGCGTTTAGTGGGATCTGGAGCATGGGTAAAAGCTTTTTTAAAAATAGCTAAATCTAATCGATGGATCCTTTTGTCAGCTACTCCTGGGGATACATGGTCTGACTATATTCCAGTGTTTATAGCTAATGGATTTTATAAGAATCGAACCGCTTTTATAAGAGAACATGTAGTATTTTCGAGGTTTAGTAAATATCCTAAGATTGAGAGATATATAAATACAAAACCTCTTGAGCGATATAGAGATTCTATTGTAGTTACCATGCCGTTAGAACGTCATACAATAAGACATTACGAAGATGTTTTTGTAGAGTATGATCAAGATCTTATGAAGCGAGTCGTTAAGGATAGATGGAATGTTGAAAAAGATTGCCCTATAGAGAACGCTGGAGAAGCTTGCCTTCTTATGCGAAAAATTGTAAATTCTAATCCGTCAAGATGCAATAAGGTTTTTGATATTCTGAAAAGCCATAAGAAAGTAATCGTATTTTATAACTTTGATTATGAGCTTATAGATCTTAGAAAGATGTGCTCTGAGAATAGAATTCTTTGGGCAGAATGGAACGGGCATCTTCATGAATCTTTGTTGAATGTTGATGAATGGGCGTATTTGGTTCAATACACAGCTGGAGCTGAAGGATGGAATTGTATAACCACAGATACAATTATATTTTACTCTCTTAATTATTCTTATAAAATCATGGAGCAAGCTGCTGGGCGAATTGATAGAATGAATACACCATATAAAGATCTATATTATTATAGATTAAGATCACATTCTTCAATTGATCAATCGATATTTAAAGCACTGAAGTCGAAAAAAACTTTTAATGAAAAAACTTTTATGCGAGAGTGGGATTCGCAGAAAAATCATGTGCTATAATAGAAGGAGAGGTAGAATACGACTCGTTTGAATCGAAAATCTACCTCTTTCTTTTATTTTTTTAAGGAGTTTTTATGGCCAAAGAAAGTGCTTTTCAAACGAAGTTGATCAAAGATTTGAAAACTATGTTTCCTGGTTGCGTCGTTTTAAAGAATGATCCTAATTATATTCAAGGAGTTCCTGATTTATTGGTTCTTTATAATAATAGATGGGCAGCTTTAGAATGCAAGCGTTCTAAGAGCGCTTCCCATCGTCCTAATCAGGAGTATTATATTTCTAAGATGGATGGAATGTCTTTCGCAGCGTTTGTATATCCAGAGAACAGAGAGGATATTTTAGATGAACTTCAACGATCATTCGAGGTATGAAGGTTGCCACTCATTCTTGAGTGCAAGTAATCATTCTTGGGTAAATTATGACGAAGAGAAGCTCATTCGAGTATACTCCAATAAGCTTGCTGCGGCCAAAGGAACCGAGCTTCATGATTTTGCACGTAAAGCAATTGAGCTTGGAATAAAGCTTCCTAATAATGGCCAGACATTAAGTATGTATATTAATGATGCAATCGGCTATAAGATGACTCCTGAACAGATTCTGTTTTATTCTCCAAATGCATTTGGAACTGCTGACGCTATTTCTTTTAAAAAGAATAAGCTTCGAATTCATGATCTTAAAACCGGCGTTAGTGATGTTTCGATGGTTCAACTTGAGATCTATGCAGCATTTTTCTGTTTAGAGTATGATGTGAATCCAAAAGATATTGAAATGGAACTTCGTATTTATCAATCTGGTCAAGTGATGATTGATGAACCAAATCCGGATAACATTTATCATTTGATGGATAAAATTGTTACTTTTGATCGTTGCATATCTGAGTTGAGAGAGGAGCGGTGATGGAAGATTATTTAGAGCATATTGGTGTAAAACGTCGTTCTGGCCGCTGGCCTTATGGCTCAGGAGAAGATCCGTATCAACACGAATCGTTTGGGTTTTATGCCTATGCAAATGAATTGAAGAAGAATGGTTTATCTGAAAAAGAAGTGGCTGATGCATGCGAATTGACAGTTAAACAATACCGAGCTAGATATTCCAATGCTCGAAATGAAGTTTATGGTGCTAATGTTGCTATGGCTCGTCGACTTAAAGATAAAGGATATTCTAATACGGCAATTGCAAATCGTATGAATGCAACGGAATCTTCTGTTCGAAATTGGCTTAAGCCAGGAGCTGAAATCAATGCCAATAAAACTAATTCGACAGCAGATATTTTAAAGAAAGCTGTTGATAGTAAAAAGTATATTGACATTGGCGGAGGAGTTGAGAACCAGCTTGGCATATCCAAGAACGTTCTTGATAATGCTACAGAAATGCTCATTCAACAAGGATATACAAAGCACTATATTCAAACAACTCAAATGGGCACAGGAAAGAAAACTTCAATTGTTGTTCTTGCTCCTCCTGGTACTACATATTCTGAAGTGTCTAAGAATCGCGATAAGATTGAATTCCCTGGATACCATTCTTCTGATAAAGGATCGAGTTATGATTCCTTGAAGACACCTGTTAGCATATCTTCTAAACGAGTGAAGATCAACTATCGCGAGGATGGCGGTATTGATAAGGATGGTGTTATCGAGCTTCGTAGAGGTGTAGATGATATTTCTTTGGGCAATGCAAGATATGCTCAGGTTCGAATTGCTGTTGATGGAACCCATTATATTAAAGGAATGGCTATGTATAGCGATAACCTTCCTGATGGTGTTGATATTTTGTTTAACACTAACAAATCTAAAGGAACACCGATGATGGGTGATAAGGATCATTCTGTTCTTAAACCTATGAAAAAAGATAAAGACAATCCTTTTGGAGCTACTATCAAGGGCGAAGATCGTCTTAACATGGCTCAAAGATACTATATCGATAAGGATGGAAAGAAGAAACAGTCTGCTCTTAATATCGTTAATGAAGAGGGTGACTGGGATGTTTGGCGTAAAAGCTTATCTTCCCAAATGCTTTCTAAGCAAAGTCCGATGCTTGCTAAAAAGCAATTGAAGCTTGCTTATGATTTAAAGCAGGAAGAATTTAATGAGATCATGTCTCTTAAAAATCCTGTAATCAAACAGCAATTGCTTGATAAGTTTGCCGATGGATGTGACTCAGCAGCAGTCCATCTAAAGGCTGCCGGACTTCCTCGACAAGCATCTAAAGTTATTCTACCATTTCCTGATATGAAGGAATCTGATATATATGCTCCTTCATTTCGTAATGGAGAACGAGTCTGTCTAATTCGATACCCTCATGGTGGAACGTTTGAAATTCCTGAATTGACTGTTAATAATAAACATAAGTCCGCGAATTCTCTTATTAAGAATGCTAAAGATGCTGTCGGTATTCATCCAAAGGTTGCTGAAAGATTATCTGGTGCAGACTTTGATGGCGACACAGTTCTTGTTATTCCAATGAATAATGTTAATATTAAAACCTCGGATCCTTTGAAAGGCCTTAAAGACTTTGATCCAAAGGTTGCGTATCCGGCATATCCTGGAATGATTCGAACTGGTGATAAAGGATCTGGATTTCATAAGCAACGCCAAATGGGTGACGTTTCAAATCTTATTACTGATATGACAATTAAGGGTGCTACTCCGAACGAAATTGCTCGTGCAGTTAGACATTCCATGGTTGTTATTGATGCTGAGAAACATAACCTAAACTATAAGCAATCTGCTATAGATAATGGTATTGCTGAATTAAAGAAAAAAGTAATCAAGGTCGAGAAAACGCTGGAGCTTCTACTCTTATTTCTAAAGCATCTGGAGATTATCGTCGTCCGGTAACAAAAGAAATAACGAGACACCCGAAATATGACCCCCGAAGAAATAAAACGTTGGAATAATGGAGAGCGTATATTTCGAGAGACTGGCGAAACATATACAAACAAAAATGGCAAAGAAGTAGTTCGTTTGGAGAAGACCACTAAGATGGCTGCTACAAATGATGCTTATTCTTTGTCTTCTGGATCTGTTATTGAAACTGTTTATGCAGAGCATGCTAATAAGTTAAAGTCCCTTGCTAAACAGGCTAGAAAATCATCCCGTTCTACAAAAAGCTATACCTTACTCTCCTGAAGCTAAGAAAATGTATAGCAAAGAAGTTGATAGTCTGAATCATAAACTTAATGAAGCTCTTAAGAATAGACCTCTTGAACGTAAAGCTCAGCTGATAGCTAATGCTGAAGTTAATACTATCAAGAGTGCTAATCCTGATATG
>CYGL01000041.1_pt1 | contig 58271 bp, 94 predicted proteins | sample 485531 | NCBI WGS metagenome assembly CYGL01 (sample SAMEA3497897, study PRJEB9818) | human gut metagenome | reverse complement strand
CTGGATGCCAATTCGTGAGCTTCCGAAGAGAGTGGAGGAAATGTAAAATGAAGCCAACCAGCAAAAAAACATCCGGCTTGTTGGGCGGGTTTGACTTCCAGCCTGTTTTTTTGGAGCAGACATTAAGCCGAAGTGAGCCAAAGGAAGAAGAAGTAAGCCAAATAAAGCCGAATAATGCCGAACGAGAGCCAATTAAGCCTAGTGATGCTACAGACAGTCATGCACAGCCAAATGAAGCAGAATTAAGCGGTATTAAGCCGAAGCGAGCCAAAGACAGCGAAAGCCAGCCAAACAATGCCGTGTTAGGCGAAGGTAAGCCGAAGAAGCTGAAACAGGCAAAAGAAGTGCAGCGTTTGATTGAACAGGGCAATATCCCCGGCGCAATGGCTGAAGCTGGCTTGACAAAGAAAAAAATCCCAATGCCGGAATCGCATCAGGGCGTTGCAAGCGGCGATGGCAAGCGTTCCAAGCGCATCACTATCCTTATGAGCGAGGAAGAACGCAAGTACATCAACCGTGAAGCCAGACGGCACGGAATGACGATAGGGCAGTTCGTGTACGCTCTGGCGGTTGCAGCGGCAGAGGGAAAGATTGAGTTGGAGGATTTCTTAGATGAATGATAGTGAACGACACCTTATTCGATTTGTTTGCGATGGTGATATGCGAAACGCGCAAAAAGCTGTTAAAACCATTTTGAATTCCATATCATCCAAAAAGATGAGCAGTTCAAAGAGTGGCGGAATGATGAGGGTAGAACTCATAACATTACATATTGGATGCCGTTGCCTGAACCGCCTGTAAAATATTGAGATAGCAAAGGAGCAGTGTATGGAAAATTTCTATTGGGTAAAAATCCAGTACGATGATGACAAAAAATGCAGACACTTTCAAGCTCCGTTCGTCTTGTTTGCAAACAGCAAGGAAGAAGCAAAAGTAAGAATCGAGCGAGAAGTCCCCGGCAAGTTTTCCATTATCAGTGTGGTAGAACTCGACAAGAGCCTTGTAATTACCCCGCAAGATTTGTTTGACATGAGGTCAAAATCAACGCTTTGGGAATAAAAGAATCCTGTGTAAATTTGAAACGCTGTATATTAAAAAATTACTCGTCCGATAAAAGATGAGATTTATGGAGGGTTGACGCATGATGAAGTCGAAGGAATTTTACGAAGGAAGCATTAGCCGTTTGCAGAAAATGGTCAAGCGTGGCATTTGCGTTCTTTTGTTCGATGTCTTTGCTGTAGCAGTTCAGATTCCGTTTATCTTTGCTGGCAGTTGGGTTGCAGTGCACTTGATTTTGTCCATCGCCGTATCTTTTGCAGCGGGATTTAATTTTGACACGCTTGTAGATAGCAAAAGGCAACTTGATATGTACAAGGCAGATATGGAATTGTACTACACCAAATAAAATAGCCCCTGCGTAGTCATAACGACCGAATAGGGGAGAAAGGAAGAATATGATGGGAATAGAACACTCTAGCGAAACAGATTCATTGGCGTATGAAGAATGGGCTAAAGAACGGTTGGATTGTACAAATGTCAATTATGTTCAAACGGGATGTGTAATTTGGCACTCTATTGAGAAAGAAGGATTCCCACCAGAACAAACTTGTGAAAAATATCTTATTTCCGTTGAGGATGGGTATACAGGGAAAAGTTACGTGAACGCCGCATATTTCATTAGGAAGGGGTGGTTCGACAGTGTGTATACGGAAGAAGGGGAAATAATACCAGAACACGATATTGTAACACACTGGGCGAATTTGCCAAAACCAGCACAGTTTACCAAAAGGCCAAGATTCACATTGAACAGTCAAACGCCAGAAGAAAAAGAAGCTGAAGCAAAAGAAAAGGCTAAACAACTGCAAGAAAAAATAATGAAAGCATTTGGCTATAACGTATAGAAAAAATCCCCCTGTGTAGTTTTTAACGGCTACACAGGGGTTTTGCTTTACTTATCAGCAATGCAATCCCAGTAGAGATATGCCTTGTCATCTGCGGCATCTGCGTCCTCAAGGAACGCCTTTGCCATGTCGGCGTAGAAGCCCGGAGTGTCAACGGACTGGCGCTTTGCGACCTGACAATAATCCGAGTACATCATGTTCATGACCGCCCAGAAATCGTTCGGGTCGCAGGTGATGTTGCGCTGTTTCGCAACGTCCTGCGTCTGTTCCAGCGTCCAGTGACAGCCCTTTGTGCCGTCAGCGTTCACCATGCTGTCGCACCATTCCTCCGCTTCATCGTGGGTGAGGTGCTGACGCGGCATCTTGATGGAGCGGCTGTCCGCACCGCCACGTTCGTACTGACCAGACCGCTTGTCCCAGTCTCCGTTCTGCGAGAAGCCGATTTGCGGCATTCTGCGCCCATTCTCTACGTCAGGGTAGCGGGGGATAGGGTAGGGGTCGATATAACGGTTTTCCTCCTGCGGATAGTAAGGATAGCGGTCGTTGCCGTCCTCCAGCTTACGCAGACGGCGTTCCATCTCACGCTCCCTGCGGTCACGCTCTTCCTCAAGGCGGTCACGCTCCGGCTCGCGGCCTTTGTCGTGGTCGCGGAGCATCATCATGCGGCGAAAATTAGTCTTGCCCATAATCTCTATACCTCCTTAAGAAATGGACGCGGGCGCGCCAGCGTGGGAACGGCAGAAGCAGCCAAGATACTTGAACGTGCCTGTGCCGGTCGCAGACGTTGCAACGCGGGTGGCGTAGCGAGTGCGAGTGTGGATGCTCTCAGCGGTTGCCTGAGCGCAGTTGCAGTCGGTCAGAGGGTATGCGGTCGTACCTGCGCCGATGGTAATGACCACGGGGGCGTTGATGGTGGTTGTATCCGGGATGCTCTGGGCAACCACGATGCAATACTTCTCTCCGTTCTGGTATGCGCCAGCAGGGATGTTGATGGTCAGCGTATCGTTGGCGAACGTCACAGACTGGCTCAAGACCAGATGGGGGCAGAGTTTGCAGCTTGTTTTGCAAGCCATAATGTTTTCCTCCTATAAAATCAGGGGCAGAGGTGTCTCACCCCTGCCCCGATGGTTCACCCGGTGTTATCGGGGAGTGTGTTGGTTAGCAGCCGCAGCCGCAGCAGTTCACGCCAAAGTTGGGGTTTGCCACCTGATAAGCGGGAATCGGACGAGGATTGACCCGGTTCAGGATGGTGTCGGTCTGGGCGCTCATCGCAGTGGTCAGAAGCGCATTCTGACGATCCTGAGAAGCGGCGAACTTCAGGCTCTGGTTCTCAGCGGTCAGAGTGGCAATCTTATCCTGCGTGAAGTAGTCCATCATGCTGCGGAAGTTGGCGTTGCAGTTGTCGATAACCGCACGGGCGTTGTCTGCGATAGCCTGACGGGTAGCACAGTCTTCCGTTGCGATGGTGTACTTCAGGTCGCCGATCAGCTGCTTGTTCTCACAGCAGCAAGATGCAAGCTGCGTGGCAAGAGCGGTCTGACCGGCCTGCCGTGCGTTGCCCTCCTGCATGATGGCAAGGTTGATGGCGTTGTCACCATTGGACACGCTGCGCTCCAAGCCGTTCACGAGCTGTGCGTTCTGGTAGCCAAGTTGACAGATGGCACTGTTCACGCCTGCAAAGCCGTTCGCAATGTTGGCGTTGATGCCGTTGATCTGCGCCAGCTGGTCATAGCCCAGAGAGCAGATACCGCTCTGGATGCCCGCCAGAGAACGGGAGGTATCCTGCTGGTAGAAGCCCTCAGACAGAGCCGCACGGGTGTCTGCACCGCCCTGACCGGTTGCGCCAGTGCCGACCAGATAGGGGATGTAGCTGTTCATGCCGTTGTCGCCGCCGTTCCGGCCATAGCCGTTCGTGCCCCAGCCGAAGATGATAGCGAGGATGATGACAGCCCACAGACCTTCGTTGCCGAAGAATCCGCCGTTGTTATTGCCGCCGTCCTGCCCGGCCAGATAGCCAGTTGCAAAATCGTCCATAACAAAACTCCTTTCAGTTTTGCGTTATGCTATCCCACCGCCGTATGCGATGGGAGAAGCCAAACAAGTGCGGTTTTTGTCAAGTCCGCAAAACTGAGAAGCGTTTCGCTTAGAGGGATGCGTTATCGGGGCAACGTCAGATTCAGGACGCTTGCCAACTGGTTCAGGTCGATGCCACGCTCTTTGGCGAGGTTCTGCGCCATCGTTCGGAGCTGCGCTTCATTTTTGCCCTGAATCAAGTTCAGCCCCTGCATGATGGGTGCGCTCTGCCCACCCAACTGCTGGATAAGCCCCATCGGGCTCTGCCCGGCACGAGCCAGATTTGCAAGCTGCATGATCGGGCTGTGCGTAATCATATCAAACGGAGAGGACATTGTTTATTCTCCTTTCTTCGCTGTGGTAGCGGGCTTAGAAAAACTCTTCTGCCACTTTTCCAGTTCATCCAGCCGATGCACAAGGGCGTTGTACTGCTCAATAGGCACATACTGCTGTGTCGGTGCAGCGGTCTGCTGTGCCTGTTGCGCTTGCATCTGCCGCCATGCTTCCGGGCTGTAGAACTCTAACACGTCAGATTCACAAGTGTTTGGATTCAGACGTTTGCAGTAGATGACCCCACTACGCAAATCCGGGCAATACGTCCATCTTCCGTACAGGTCAGACGGTATCGCCAAAAACTCTTCCCTGCTGGAAACGGGTCTGCCAAGCAGCCAACCGCCGTCTTGCGCCGACTGCTGAACAGGCTGCTGCCCATTCATCGGCTGCGGACGCTGCGGCTGCGCCTGCTGCATCTGCGTGTTGGGCAGGGGAGCGGCAAGCCCGACCGTACCCATGCCGCCGTAAGGATTGACAGGCTGTTGCGGAACGTAAGGCGTCCCGGGTGTCGGATAATAGTTCATAAAACATCCCTCCTTGTGCTCCTAGTGTATCGCATCAGCAAAAAGCGAAAGACAACGAACGTCAAACGAAGGACAAATATAAACTGATACAACTGCTACAAAACGAACAAAAAAAAAATAAGGCAAAGTCTGGCAACTATGCCTGTATCACTTGTAGCAGTTTTGCGGTATAATCAGTATAGTAAAAGAAAACGGAGGTAACGAATATGGAAAACACCACTATCAAAAATCTCGGAAAGCTCTACCGCTTGCTGGATGAAGCCTGCAACTCCGACCGCGTGAATCAGGCAGACCTTGACAACGCAACGAGATTCCCTGTGCGTGGCGTGATGATGAAAATTACGCTGGCACATAAGCTCCACAAGATGACCCCGGAGTTTGACAACGCCTGCGCTTACGTCCTGAAGGATGTAGACCTTGAGGACGTGGATAACAGCTTTGCGCTCAAAGCATTGCCGTTGCAGCAGCAGGGCATGTTCCAAATCGGGTATATGTCGCCCGATTACAAGACACTCGGGGTGTCTTCAGTAAAAATCAAGGCCGCTCGGGAAAACGCTGGGCTGACCATTCGTGCGTTGTCGGAGAAGACCGGGTTGTCTACCGCGACCATCCAACACGCAGAAGCCAGGAAACCTATCCGGATGACCACGCTCAAGAAAATTGCTGCGGCCTGCAACGTATCAGTAGAAGAGTTGCAAGGGTAAAAGAAAAGCGCCCACACGGAAAAATCCGCATGAGCGCTTAACTGTAAGGATGCACACATTGGAGTGCAATGCTAAGATATCACATCATCCAATATATGGCAATGCTTTCGACAAAACTAGTGTGAATAAAACAAAAAGACCCGCCATGATACGCATCGTTGAGAGGCTTGACGGGTTCGGATATCCACCTTGTTGTGCTTCTTCGAGAGGCCGGGTGGATTTGTTGAGATAATTATACCACAATCCGTGCAAAAAGAAAAGCGGCAAACTCTGGAATAGCCTGCCGCTTTGTTGCGTTTGTAGAATCAGCTTTAAACATGCGTCCTACATACACTCAGATCGTAAAAATATTATATCACACATCAAGCATTTTTTCAATACCTTTCAGCCGGTAGCCTATCGCAGTCCGGCTGTAATGTGTCTGCGCTGCAATGTCCGGCAGCGGGAGCCGCTCAACGTACCGCAGTAAGGCTATCTTACGGTCTACCCTCCCAAGCGGTGCGTTTTTGATGGCGGCGGTCATCTGCTGTCTGTCAAGTTTTTGCAGCGCAGCGGGCAGCACTACGCGAGCCGCCGCCACAGGCAGCACCGAGCCAAAAAGGCTGCGGCAACTGTCCGGCGTTGCGCACCATATTGCCAATGACGGCAAAATGGTATGTTTTCGTGAGGCCACGAAGACGTGCGCAGACCATTTTCGTGATGTCACGAAATTGTTTTTGTGCAGCGAACATATCGGCGACGTCACCGATATGGCGGTATGTAGTGCTTGCCATGATAACCTCCTTACTGCTTTTCCAGCGCCGCCTTTGCCCGGTCAAAGAAAAACTGAATGACCATGCCGATGGTCTCATCGGTTATGGCCCAGCTGATGAGCCTGCCGTATTTGCTGGCGCTCAGAGCGGCCCGGAGCATCTTGACGGCCCACGCCTTGCGCTCTGCGCCGCGCTTTGTCCCCTGGATCTCCTGCTCTGCCCTCTCGATGAGGTCAAGCACCAGCGGCTTTACCGCTGCGCCATAGCCCAGCCGGATGCAGCCCAGGACGTAAAAGATAAAGCCGCCCAGCATCAGCACTGCCGCCACCGGGGCAGGGATAAGGTCAAAAAGCTTAGTTGCCAGTGCTACCATGATTGGTCACTCCTTTTAACAGATAGTTGTCGATGTCGGTGCGGCTCTTCTGCATCCCCTCGCGGTTGTTGCCGGAGAGTTGGGCGTCCAGCAGATTGCGCACCCCGTCGAGGGTCAGACGGCTCACCTCGTCGATTTCTTCAAAGCGGCGCAGGTCACGGGCGAGGGCCTGCGTGTGCTGAAGCTGGCCCTGCTCCAAGGTGCCGATGCGCTTGTCCAGCTCATCCAGCCGCTTGTTCTGCGCGTTGTCCGGCTCCTGCGCCTTTTTGATGTACTTGTGGATGATTTCCAGCACCTTGTCGATGGTGATGGCTGCAGCGCACAGGCTTCCCAGGATGCCCAGCACCCACAGCAAAGCTTCTTTTTCGGTCATTTGCCCTCCCGGAGACGGGTCAGACCCTTCTTGCGGATAATTTTCGGGTAGTTGAGGGTGGTCACGTTGAGGTCTACGTTGCCGATGATGCCCGGCACGCTGCCCTTGCTGGTGTGCTGGTGAGCGTTGTAGTTAAACGTCACGTTGGGCGTCTTGCCGGTGTAGTCCGCCAGCCATACGTCCCACCGAGAGGACAGCCGAGCCATGTCCAGCTCGTGCTTGTAACCGGTGTAGGTGTAGAGCTGGGCGTAAAAGCCCATTTTCTCCACCTTTTCCAGCGCGTAGGCGGTGAGGTTGGTGAGGTCGAGGGTGCTCATGGGCTTGAGCTTGTTGTCCTCCACGTCCACCGCCACCGGCAGGGTCAGTTCCTTGCCACGCACCGCCTGCCGCAGCAGGGCAAGCTCTGCATCGGCCATCGCCTCGCTGGTGGCGTAGGTGTAGTAGTAGACGCCCACGTCCAGACCCGCAGCTTTGGCGTTGCGGTAGTTGGTCTCAAAGGTGGGGTCGATGTACAGGCCGTCTGCCCGCTTGGAGAGCTTGCGGTTGGTGCTCACCGTCTTGAGCATTGCTCCCTTGTAGCCCGCCGCTTTGACCTTTCGCCAGCCGTCGAGGGTAATTTTGCCCTGATACCGGCTCACGTCGATGTACCGGTAGGGCGGGTCGCCCCAGCCGGGGGGGAGCGGCGCTCTGGGTGTCCACAGTGGACACGTCATAAATGCTTTTCTTGTCGTTGTAAATGGGTACTCGCCATCCGGTGCGCCGGAAACGTCTGCCGCTTCCTTTGCGTGGGCAAGGGTGGAAAAGAGGCGGGAGAGAAAAGTCAGGAGGTTCATGTGGTCACGTCCTTTCGGTTTTTGGTAAGATAAATCTTCCTGTTGGCGGATACCATCTTGAGCATCACGCCGGACAAGCCCGCTTGCCTTGACCTTGTTCCAGTCGATGCTGCCCTGCCATCGGGAAACGTCCATGATAGGGAGCATGATATCAGTCCTTTCTTTTTATGTTGGTGAATAGTCAATAAAGCCTCCTTTACTCCCACAAATACTTTCGAGTGGCTTTTCTAATAATGCCGTCACCGTCTGACCCGATAATAATTTCGTCACCATTAAATGTAATAAATTCTGGTTCAGACCGAATGTCAATTTTATGGCAACCAACATAATTTCCGTTTAAGTCATAAACAATGACAATATTTGGTTCTGAGTATAGTGAGTAAATTAAATTATTATGGCATTCTATTCCCTGCATTACGTAGCCATTTTTAATTGGCTCAAATTCTAGCTTTATATTAAAATTATTGTCGCATATTGCAAAGCTATAATTGTTCCATACGCCATTTTTAGATAGTTCCAAAGCATATTCATTACTATCTTTAATATATGCTATTCCACCAATTCTTCTTCCGGCAGTCAATACGGTTTTACTCGACACAAGTTCAAGAGTTTCGGGAGACAAAAACCAAATATTTGTTTCCGAAGTACCACCATGAATAACGACAATAAGATTTTTTGTTGAATCGTATGTCATATCTCCAGCGTGCTTATAATTGCCACTCGCACTCAGCACTTCTGTTTGGGATGTCAAATCATACTTATGTATCGTGGCAGTTGTGTCGTCAGTTTCAGCATAATATAGATATCCATTAGCAAATACTCCGCCTTGCATTCTTTTCAAATTCGATGTTTCCAGTAGGGTTTCAAGTGAAACACTTACAGAGAATGGGTATGCATCCATTTTTTGATTAAAGAACGGAAAACTTTCAAAGCTAATGTATTTTAGGTATTTGTTAGCATCAGCGTACTCCCTATGTTCGTCATCATTAGTGACATCGGTGCTGGAAATCAACAATCTAACATGAGAATTTTTAGGAATAAAGACGTGTTCTTTCTGCCATCCTGGGTCTTTAACAAACTTTCCATTTTCATCAAAATATGCAACACCTAATCTTCGGCCTTTTTCTACACTTAAATTAAAGTCAATCTCGGTATTTATAATGTTCAACAAGCCCAACCTTGAAGTATGGCTATATGTAAGTTCTCCATTCTTAAAATTATCGCAAGCTACCCATTCGTTTGTTTCAAAATAATCATCAAATGTTATTTTTTCTCTTCTGCTCAGTTTTTTAACTATATCTTTTACGGCAGTTTTTCTTGCAAGAATGTCATAAATTGGATTAAATTTAACATATTCCAAAAGTGTACTCACATTTGCTTTATATTTATTTTCATCACCACTAGAACTCGGAAATGCAGATATTACAATTCTGAAGTACGAGTTTTCTGGAATGACATATTCTAAGGTCTGCCATTTTGAGTCAAAGATAAATTTTCCATTAGAGTCAAAATAGTGTATGCCAACTCTTCTATTTTTGCTTATTGCAATATACAGTTTTGAGTTGGTGTGAATAATGTTTGTAGACACAATTCTATATTGACAATTGGTAATTTCGCCATCTATTAAAGTGCCCAACTCAAACGGCGAATAAGCAGATGGATTTTCCCATAGATCTTCCTTTATCTGGTTCTCCACCCCCTTTGCTCTCTCCGTCTCTGCGGCAAGGTCATCCTTCACGCCCTGAATCGCGTCACCGGTAGCCTTTGCGTCCGCCGCCGCGCCGGAGACGGTCAGGGTGGGGTCGGTACTCACTACAGCAGCCGCCTTGTCGGCGCTTTTTTTCGCTTCTTCTGCGGCGGCCTCTGCCTTTTCCCTTGCAATGTCAGCCCCTGCAACATCACTTAATGTGTTGAGCGTGTCAGCGTTCATTGGAGTGCCATCGACAACAGGTTCATCATTACGAATCAAAGTGATGATTTCTGATGCACCGTCGGATTTCATCATAGTCCAACGCCCGGGATATTTTGCCTTTCGGTCAACAAAGTGCATAATAGGGTTCACCTCCACATATTGTATCTGAACAATAAAGTAAATGGTCCTTTGCCATCGCTTCAATGTCAGACAAAACTTTTTCTATTTGATTGATAACCGCAAAATGATAGCTCAACGCCTCGGGAGTTTCCGGGGTAGAGCTTTTGCCGCTGCATTTGGAACGAATGGATTTCACGTTATTAATCCACCGAGTGGCATCCGCAATGGTCAGGTAATCATTGATTGTCCAACCAGCTTCCACAGGCACAGTTAAACCGACTGTTCCTGAAAAAATAAGCTTGCTGTCGTCGCCATAGTAGGCGCTGCCGTGAGCGATGTCGATGCAGTCGTTTACTGCGACCCAGGAGGGCTGGACAGAGGGCGGGTAGAAGTTGTTGGAGGCGGCGAAATAGAGCTGGTATTCGACGCCCTTTTCCAGCGCGATGCTGCCCATGTCCAGCACCACGTCGTTGTAGCCGCGGACAATGTCGATGAACTTATCTGCCAGGGCGGTCGTGGAGCCGTATTTGCGCAGGACGGTGCGCATTATGCCCGGCACATAGCCCTTGACGCGGAATTCCAGCGAGCGGAGCAGCAGGCCCGCTTTCTTGGCCGTCAGCGGCATGAAGAACTGGGCCTTGGCGGGATAAGTGTCCCACGCGGGGATGTCGCCGCTTTCATTTTTCGCAGTAACAACTTGAATGTTTTGTTGCACAATCCTTGCAGAATAAGGTGCGCCAACGATTTCAGCAAGTTCTTTGATTCCGTTTTCAATGCGGTTGTAATCCGTATAGCTCAGAGCGCCCTTCATGCCGGAGGCCCATTCTTGCTGTTCTTCTTCTGTCCATGTGCCAGTTCTTGCCTTTGCGGTCAGTTCTTTTACCCGGTCAACATCAGCTTGCGTTCGGTCTGTAATCCACGTTGCCATGTAATCACCTTTCAAAAAACTAATTTGCCATTGACATCGATTTGTGTAGTTTCGGGCAGGGTAAACGAAGGATGTGCGCAATAATAGAGCGAAAGAGGCCCAAGGGCAGCCGTATGACCCCACAATACTGGAAATCCAGAACTTCCGTCGATGACAGTGTATTCAAGAGTTGTAACCATCCTACTCAGAAAATCTTTACGGTCGCTGGAATGGTAACCAGAGGCATACTCGGCACTATAAAGGAAAGGAGTTCGAGTAAACACACGGCATCTACCATTAGTGATAGTTGCATTATCGGCAGCAAGCATGGATTCCAATATGCCCTTGGCCTGCGGGAACGAAGTTCCTTCATTGTATTTATAGTCAGGAGAGTTCTTTGTCCAGCCAAAAACGTCATTGCCTTCGCAATCGCCTCCAAATTCATGTGCAGAAGGCAAAAATACAGCTTTAGACATAGTGCTCACTTTGCTGCTTCCAACAGAGAAATCCATAGCAGTAAAGCCGGGAGTGTAATAAAATATAGTACTGCCAATCGCTTCTTTTTGCGCCGAAGAGAAGGTGTTGAAATACTCGCCATTAAGCCATGTATTTATATCGCTCTGTGCATAAGCAGACCAACTGGAATCCCAATTCATAAGGGCTGGATAACGCTTACGAATCAAAAGCGTACGTCCTACTCCGTTCAACTCGCTCTCATAGTCATGCTTTGCAACGATGAACTCGGCCACGCTACTGCCTTCATCCATAAGGACGGTGCCGCCCTCTGCAACATCAAACAGATTGTACGCCGTCGTAGCGAAGGAGCATTCTGCGGAGACGCTGCCTGCCGAGGCTGTGACAACAGCCTTGCCCGGAGAATTCCACTTGACTTGGCAGGTGGACTTTCCTTCTGCATTCGTCAGAACGTGAAGGGAAACGATTCCTTCGGGAGAAACCGCCCAGTTGATTTTAGGAGAGTCAATAGAAGCAGGGGAGAGGGTAGCAGACAAAATAACAGACTCGCTCCAGCCAAGCTGTTCGCTGGTATGGTCAAGAGACATAGTCTGAGCATCTGCCATCATGTACCCCTCTACAGTACCTTTGAAACACCCATTGAAAGTGTACTTTACATTGGTCGCCAGCAAGACAGCGTCGTAATTGAACTGATGGTGAATTTTTACCATATCAAGAGCATCAATAGTAGGGCTTGCCCGATATGTGAGAGAAGCCTTGCGGCGGTTGGAAAGAACTCCGTAAGACTCCGTAAGGGCATTTCTGGATTTTGCAAGAATGTCCTTTGTGAGCATAACATTGCTCAGAGTCTGGCTCACGCCTTTGCCCGAAGGGTTTTCAGGATAAGCGTAGGTGGCATTTCCTACGGTGGTCACTACGTTGAGCATATTTTGGGCAAAGGTGATTTCCGGCCAAGAATAATTGTTCAGTACTGGAATGTCCAACACAGGGTTGGAGGCACCGGAGCCGTAGACTCGGTTAATTTTTATCACGCCATCACGAGTCTGGTACAGAGCCATTCCGGCTGCATTGGCCGCAAGCTGCAAAATATCGGAATTGTGATAAGTAGACTCATCGCTTGTAATGTCGGTGGAGTAATTTTTCAGTTCATCCGAAATATCAAAGGTAATTTCATCCGCTTCCAACAGCTCCAAAGCATCGTAGCACATCTCATAGAGCGTGCCGTATTTTCTTCCAGTGTACTTCGTGCTGGATAGATACAGGAAAGCGTCTCGCGCCTGAAAAGACGCCTCAATGCTGTTGGCAGGGACACTCCACTCTGACAGGAAGAACATCCCTCCGCTCACCCATTCGGTCTTCCCGTCAACATCCATTCCATAGCGAACAGTAACAGGCTGGCGCTCATAGATGTACTTGTAAATTCCTTGAGGGTTTACGGAGTCCCATGTGCGGTCGCTGTTATCCAAACTAAAGGAAATCGACTCCTGAGAAAGCTGCCCGGAGATAGGGTCTCTTGCAGAAGAATGACTGTAGGACAAGATTTTGGTCTTGTCAAACACCAGATACCTTCCGATTTTTACTTGCTCGACCCTTACTCTTCGGTCGGGGAGACACCACTTTAGAACTTCAATCTCTACGGCATCAAACCCTGAAAGTTCAACCTCAACATCAGAACGGACCGATTTGTTTCCATTCACGGTCACAGTTTTTAGCTTGCTAGTTCCAAGGTATGCACTGACCGAAAAATCCGTAGCGTACTCCCCGAATACTGTAGACCAGCAAATCGAAACGCCAGGAACGGAAGACTTGTTTTCACTTGGAAGTTCAAGCCGGATAACAGGATGGTTCGAATCGTCAAAAATCTCGGCGCTCAAAAAACCAGTAGTTCCATACGGAGGAGAAGAAGGGACGATGTTACAGCTTCCATCAAGAACAGTGAGATTGGGCTCTCCTGTGGAATACCTCGAAATGGAAGCGTTATCAGAAAGTGCAATATTGTGAAAGGTGGAGAACGGGGCTGCCGATGACGTGACGATGGTAGCTTTTTTATTGATGCCAGGCTCAGTGATTCCGCAGGTAATCTCTACAAAAGATTCCGGAACAAGGGTTTCGTTAAATTTTTCTTTCCACTTATCGGAGACTTCAACCATACGTCATACCTCCACAAGAGAAAGTTTGCACCCCATCCACCCCATCACGCCACCGGTTTTTGACCCTCTGCGCCACATACCGCCGGTGCGGTCGGAAACATACATCTGACGTGTAGTATAGCCAGCTGTAGCTTGGTTGTAGAATTTAACGGTGCAATAAAAATTCGTGGTGAAAAGGCTCAAGATGTCGGCCCATTGCCGGGCAGTAATGTAGTTCCATGACATGGAGACCTTTGCCACATCATGCCGCACGACAGCGCCAACAACTTTACCCTGAACATTTCGCCCAGAGTCCACGATCGTGCTAGTCGTTCCCTCATAAGTGGACGGTTCCGGCAGCTCTATGCCATTCACCGTAACCAGTGCAGGAATATTGGCCATCTGAACCATCCTTTCTTAGTAAGAGTAAACTTCAGTACCCATAATGGACATGCCCCGTTCTTTCTGCGTTTTTTCAACGGAAGCAGTGAGCTGCTTGCCATCGAGGTACACTTTCACATCTCTGCCATCGGAGATTGCTTCTCCGTACCGCTGCCAGATGTCGAGGAATGCGTTGTAGCATCCGTTGTACACGGCATCTCTCATCTCTTCGGAGTTTCCTCCGGCCGCAGAATAGGTTCCGCTGTAAGAAGAGCTAGACGTCGAGGAATTATAGCTGGAGCTTCCGACGTACTGAGATGTATCGCTGTAGCTGCCGGTAGACCGGCTGCCGCCAAGTTTCGACACGATGCCAGCAATCGCAACTCCAAGGGTTGCGGCGGCGGCAAGGGCCACGATGCCAGCTGGAATGCCAAAAATCGTAGCGCTGAGGGCAGCACCCACAGCAGAAAGCATTCCTGCCACTGCGGTTCCGATGGTGCTTACCAGACTTGCAAACCCGGCAAAAATCGTCGGGAAAGAGCTGAGTAAACCACCAGAGAGCGCCGCACTGATGGCTTTAGCTGCCGTTGCGAGAGGAGACTTCACGTTTCCGAAAGCCTGCGTAATGCCGGAAAGCATCGTCTGAGTTTCAGCGGAAACCTTTCCAAAGTTTTGGGTCAGATTGTTCACCAGATTTTTCCCAATGGTAGCAGCGGTGTTCAGCAGAGAAGAAGCTTGGCTTTTCAATTCTTTGCTTAGTCTGCTTACAAGGTCGCTTGCAACGGACTTGGCGCGTTTACGCTGCTCATCGCCCATAGCGCCCCAAATGCCAGCAGCAATGGTAGTGCCGACCGTTTTCCAATCCCCACTCTGTGCGGCCTGAATGAAAGTTTGCGCCGTGCCGAAGAAGTTGGTCTTGAGGTTGTTATCGAGTTCGGCCCACTTAGAGTCTAGCCCGGAAATGATGCCGTTGACGTAGCTTGTACCGCAGTCAATGCCATAGTTCGCCGTCTCTTCGCCCTTGAGCTTGGTGGCGTCTACGAGTTTATTCATAGCATCGTTGACGTAACCGAGAGCGCCGGTGATGCCGTTTGCAAGGCCTTGGTTGATGTAGCTGCCAATCCCTTCAAACCACTTAGAGGGAGAGTGAATATCAAGTTCATCTTGAGCGGTTTTCTTGATTCCATCGGTCAACTGTTTGGTCGCGTCATTTGACACATTGGTGTTCCCCGTGATGCCCTTCGTGATGCCATCAATAATGTTTTTGCCAACGCTTAACGGATTAAACTTAGAAACTTTATCAATTAGCTTTCCGAACCACGTTACAGCGTCTTTGATTCCATTGATTACATCAGCAATCAAGAGAACAAATTTTTCCGCAAAGTTTCCATTGGCGGCGATGGCAAGGCGGTCTGATTCGTCTACGCCTTTAATAATCCATCCAATGAACACGCCCATGTTGTGGATAACTTGAGCAAGAGACGCGATTGCACCTTCAAGAAAATTTCCATTCATCTGGATGTCGAGCATTTCCGTTTCAGAAACGCCATTTTGAATCCATCCGATAAGAATTGCAAAATCATTGATAAGATTTCCGAGAGCAGTTATGATGTCTGCCACTGTTTCGGCTGCAATCGTGCCGAAATTCACGAAAGCATCGTGCCAATCAGATTTCAGCTGAAATGCTTCTGCTTCGCTTTCGCTGCCAAGACCACGCACGGCGACAGAGACGGCTTCGAAGCCAAGAACTGCAAGGCCAGCAACGGGATGCCCGCTAATAGTCAAACCGATTCCGATAAGCGTCATGACCAAATCGCCCAAATCGAGGTCAAGGTCTTTGACGACTTTTTGAATTGTCTCGAATGCAGTAGAGATTTTTCCCTGCCATTCTTCAGGAATCAAATTCCAAATCGCTTGGCCGAGATTAGAAAGAGCTTCTTTTAGCCATTTGATAGACTCGCCAAGTTTCCCATCAGTCAAAGAAATATTCCAGCCTTGCGTAAACCCAAGGCCCGCAAGGTAAATCAAATCTTTGATACGGGCTAAACCTTGCCGGAAATTTTCGCTGTTTTGATAAAGTTGAACAAATCGGCCAACGATAAGGGCGACCGTCCCGGCTACTAGAAGTAGCTCTGGATTAAGACCGCCAACGATTTTCCCAAGCTTGTATGCCCAATCATGAGTGTCTTTCAACGCAGTAAGAAGTGCATTCCCGATAGCCCATGCGGCAAAACCGGCGCCGATAGCAGCGACAATAGGAGCAAGTTTGCGTAGCTTTTCCTTGATTTCATCCACAGCGTTGCCGACATAGTCCTTGAACATATCGTAGCCGGACAGGTCTACATCGCCCAAGATGTTGCCAGCAGATGCGCCGCTGCCAGAACCGGAACTCCCCTGTGTGGGGTCAATTATGTTCAACTCATCAAAACCCATCGTGTAGTCTTTGAGGGCTTTGGCGGCTTTCTTGGTGGAGTCTGCCGTGTCATCCATTGCATCACCGATGCCGCCAACGCTTTCAGCGCTCTTGGTGAAATCAGTGAACACGACCTTCACACCCATCAGCTTTGCCACCCACTCAACAAACTCTCGAATGAGCTGCACAGCGGCAATCAGCGGGGGGAGAATGGATTTCAGGGCAGGGTAGAGCAGAGAGCCAACAGACTTTGCCAACATATCCAACTGCGCTTTCAGAATCTTAATCTGGTTTGCAGGGCTTTGGATAGTCTGTGCAAGGTTGCCCTGCACATTGGCAGTCTGCTTCATAATGGCAATATAACGCAGAACTGCCTTATCTGCCTGAGATAGACTAGAAACCTGCTTGTTAAAGCCCAAGGCAAGAAGTTCCTGCTGTAACCGCGCCTGAGTCAGGTCAATGCCCAAACGGCGAATGGGCTCAATCTCGCCAGAGATAGCAGAGGACATTGCGGTAAAGGTTTCAGCAACATCCTTGTTCCAATAAGAGCCTTCATCATAGGCAAGCTGGGTCAGGTTCTTGGACAGAACGTACGCTTTGTCGCTAGCCAGACCAAACGAAGTACCCAAGCTCTGAATGGTAGCCATGTAAGTCATTGCTTTGGTCGGGTCAACGCCAAGCAATCCCTGCATCTTACTAATGAGCGTGTCTGCTTCACTGCTCAAATTGCCCATAGCATTATGAAACAGGTCTGTTGCCTCGTAGAAGTCATTGAACTTCGCAACAGCGTTGCCAAGATACTCAGCGATAGCTTTCAGCGAAACCAGCTTTTTCGCAGACAGCATGAAACCATTCAGCTGGGAGGAAAGGCTCATGTAGCTTTTTTTCTGCCGTTCGTTGGCGGCAGTCACACGATTTGCCTGCGTGACCACTTTGCTCAACTGTGGCGGCAGCTTTGCAAAGGCATTGCCCACCTTGTCGAGCTGAGATGCGAGGGGAGTAAGGGCGGCGGAAATCTTCTGACAAGAACTTGCAAAAGAATCAAGGTCGGTGGCTTTCAGCTTGTCGGTCAGGCCAGGGATTTTCCCAATGGCATTGACAGCACTGCCGATTGCTTTTAAGCCGGAAGCATCCAGAATGGACAGAGGAGCCATTGCGTTTGTCAGTTCAGTAATGCTTCCAGACATGGAGTAAAAGTCCACTCCGTTCAAGCCAGACACAGCCGCAGGAATCTTCTTGATTGCATTCACGACCGTGTTGATGCTCTTTGCGCTTGCGGTCGTGTTGACGTTGGAAAGCCCATTCAGAAAGCTGGCGATTTTGTCCAGCCCGGACATTCCAGCGGATGACTGTTTCAACGTCGCAATGGAACCGGACAGCTTGTCAAGGCTGTTTACAACCTTTGTGACGTTGCCTTTCGTCCGCAAATTAGAAATGGCGGTAGCGAGCTTGTCGATATTAAGCTCTGCGCCCTGCGATTCCGCAGAAATCTCTACGGATAAGCTCGTAATATCAACATCAGCCATCACTGCCACCATCACTTTCCATCATAGAGAACATCATTCTCTTGATTCGCTCCTGCGCCTCAACTGCGCGTTGGTATTCATACTCGTCTTTTTCCTTTTGAGTAAGGGGAATCGGCCTATCCATGTACTTGATGGGGCTAGACCCTTTCTTTCGGAACATATTGCCAACTGTAGAGGAAAGCGCAGATGCCATGTAAAAGCCATTTCTCCACGCTTCTGTGTTGGCTCTGCGTTCCCGCAGCTCCTCTGCGTCACGGTAGACCTTCGCCAGCCAGACATCGCCGTGCCAGAACTGGTCATAGGTCATGCCGATGGAGATGTAATAGGCTTCTACATCGTGGAACAGCTTGGAAAAGGAGAATGGCTCCCCCTCTCCGTCTGTTTCCTGAGATTGTGCGGTTACACAATCTCCCACGTCGCGTTTTTTGCGGTCTTGTCCTCAGTGTCAGTTGCCAGCAGGGACTTGGAAGCGTCCATGAACATCTCAAGCAGAATGCCCATCAGCTCTTCCTTATCCTCGATGTGCTGGAACATCTCGTCCACGACCTTGCGCTTGATACCCTTGTTCCGTGCAATGAAAGAGCCGTAGAACAGAGCGCGGGAGTTGGACAACAGGTTGGTCATCTGGGTGTACTGACCAATCTGAAAACCTGCGCGTTCGGTGGCTTCCACGCTGTCACGGGTGAACGTCAGCTCGTAAGTGTTCTTTCCATCGGGGGAATGAAAGTTAATAACTTTAGCAGCCATAATAAATGCTCTCCTTTATAAATAGGGGCAGAACCAAATCCGATGTTCAGTTCTGCCCATTTTGATTGATTCGATTTTGCGGTTTAGCCGCCAGTGACAGTCAGGGTCTCGCTGAACTCGGGCTTCTTGGTGAAGATGCAGTTGATGGTCATTTCCACAACCTCGTCAACGCCGAAGCCGGACAGACCAACCTGGTGCATACCCTGCCAAGTGAAGCCGGAGCCGTCCTGCATCTTCAGGGCGTAGTACTTCACGGTGTTGCTCTCAGAAGTCTCATCGTAGCCAGCTTCCTTGACCTTCTTGTAGTCAGTCTTGTTGTAGTTGGCGGTGAAAGACTTGGTATCGGACTGGATGATGCCAAAGATGTTGACCTGCATAGGGTCAGACAGAGTAGTGGCGTCCAGAAGGTTCGGCTCAGAGATCAGGTCGGGCACATCCTTGATGTCGCACAGCTTCGTCAGAGCGGTTGCGCTGTCGCCACAATACAGGGTGGTATTCAGACCGGAGATAGCAGTACTCATAGAATGTTTACCTCCTTAGTTTCGGTAAATCATTCCGTCTTCTCCGATTGTTGCCCCATAGCTGCAATCAATCCGATAGACGGAATTGTTGTACAGCCCATTCAACGGGGCAAACGATTTGCGATAAAAATTGAGCGGTTCCAATACAGAATCCACGATTCCAACGATAGAGCGTGCTTCCGCAATGCGCCCGGTGTCCTTGTTGGAGTAAACACGAACACGCAGGGAAACAGCAGCGTACTTGCTGTGACCAGCAGAATCAATGTGTACAGGAAGATTACTGTTTTCCTCTATCTGCACACACGGAAACTTCTTGACATTGCTGTCATTGATTTCACCAGTAACGAAGATGCCAGGCATTTGCTTTCGCAGTTCCTTAGCAACAGCCGTGAAGGCAGAATTGAAATAATCGATCAACTATTCCAAACCTCCCTCCACGTTGCTTCAACTTGAGAAGCCATTTCCTCAACAGCCCCCCACATAGCCATAGCTGGCTCGTTGCCGCTGGTATAGTTCAGCTGGCCTTTGCCATCCACCTGTTTAACAGGTGTACCGGCATTACCGGATTTGCCGTAGTAGTACCATCTGCGGTTTGCGCCTTGCCCTTTGCCGTAGGAGCCATGCGCCCCAACGCCGGGCGGCAGCTCGCCGCCATATCCGTTATGATGTGCGCCAGTGCCAAACTCGATAAAGGCAACCGACTTGCCCTCTGCAACGATGGTGCAGGTGTTTCCGTTCTGCTCAACACGACAAGAAACATCGTTGCTACCGGCATATTCTGCATTCGCAAAGCGAACTTTCGCCACGTCAAGCCCTTTGTCAGCCAATGCCTTTGCAAACTTCTGCGCCTTTTTGTTCAGGGTGGTCTTGTACTCCTGTATCTGACGTTCCGCATCACGAAGTCCGACATCGCTCAACCTCACCTTAATTTTCACTTGCAGCCACCTCTTTCAGTGCGTACAACGTGTCCGTGATATGCTCTGCAACTTTGACCACAGTGTAATTGAAGGGTTTTGAAACGTCTGTTTGAAACCAGACGTGTGTGCCTTCATAAAGCGGTGTGTTGCGCTTCTTGCTGGATGAACTGACAACGTAGCTGTAATCAGTAAACGCGCCAAAAGGATTGGCTTCAGCAGAACCAGTAGGAGGGCTGACGTTCAGCATCAGTTTTGCAGGGGTACTCCACGATTCGTATGCGGATTCGCCAGTCTCGTTGCCCCACTCGTCCACAACAGGCGTTTTCTCGCCGACCGGGTTTGAATACCACAGCGGGCGTTTATCCAGTGGGCTTCCATTGAACATCAGCCAATAACACCTACTCTCGGAACCACTTCATTCAACAGGGACTGCGCCACATCGGAGCTTTCCCACACACGAGTAATGCCATTGTTGGTGTAGCTCGTTTGTCCGTTTGCGCCGATGTGGTTGTACAGTTCCGCTGCAATGCGTATCTGCAACGACTGATACTGCAAGGGCAGCTCGTCCGGCCTGTTGCCGAAGGGGTAGCCCTGTGCAAATATCTTGTCCTTAGCAAAATTAAGCAGCAGGTCGAAGAGTGGGTAGTCCTCGTCCGTGACTTCACGGTCAAGTGCAGGAGCAATGTACTGCCCCAGCTTGACTGCCGCTTCAGAATACTGGTCTCCCATGCTGCTTTCCTCCTTTCGCCTTAGTAAGCCTTGATGCAGTACACAGCGTCCATGCGCTCAAAGGACGGCAGGACGATTTCAGAGACGTAAATGTTAGTGTTGACAGGATGCACGGTCTGTTCGGTTGTAATGGCAACGCCGGTGTTCACAACGGAAACCTGTGCATTGGAGATGCCAGCCATCAGATCAGCTTCTTCGGGAGTAGCAACATAGCACATATTGCCCAGAGAACCAGAAGGAGCCAGCACGACATAGCCATCGGGCAGATACTTCTCGGCAGTAGCGGTCTCTTCCGGCTTGAACATCTTGTCGTACAGATGGATACGAATACCGGATGCAGTTTCGACAACGGAACGTGCTTCGGAATCAACCAGCACAGCGGTGGCAGTCTTCATAACCGTCAGGAACCGGTTCTTGATTTCATCCGCAGCAATCATCTTGTGGAAAGTGTTGGTGTTCATGTAGGCATCGGTGATAATCTCACCAGTGTTTGCCAGCACAGTGTTTGCGGCAGTGGTCATCGTGGCGATGGGGGTTGCAGTGGTGGGAGCGTCCCACTTCTCCTTAGTGGTCAGAGCCTTGTAATTGGACTGCTGCCAAGTGCCGTCCGGGTCATAATCGTAGACGTAACTCACGCCGTTGGATTCGATAGAGATGCCGGGCTTGCCAGTCTTGGGAGCCAGAAGCTGCCAAACCATACGCTCAGGAACGATGCGTGCGCCAGTGATAAGCTGTGCGGTATCATCGTAGACACGATTGATAACGTCTGCCGCAAACTCCTGATTAGTAGCCAGAACAGAGATAATCTTGCGGCGGTCTTCCTCGTCAATGTGAGTGCCCTCACGGAAGAACGGCATACTGGTCTCGGTCATTTTGATGCCCTGACGAGTACGGAACGTAGCCTTAGTGTCAAACGCGCTAGGCTTCAGCGAAACGCCAACGCCCTTGTGACCACGCAGCCACTTCAGTTCCATGCTGACTTTCTTACGGACAGGGAACAGAGCATCAGAAGCATAGGGCTGCGCATTGGTCGGGTCGTTTGTCCAATAGGCGGCAATCGCAGCGGGGGAGAAGATTTCATTCAGATTCAGTGCCATAATTTAGTCCTCCTTACTCGCTCTTTGCGCCAACATCAGTACGGCAGAAAACGGCAGGAACAGCCTTTTTCAGAGCGGCAATATCGTTTGCAGAATAGGTAAAGCCGGACAGCTTTGCCTTGTCCACATCAATAACGCCCTGAATAAGCAGTGCGCCATTGGGGTTGACGGTAGGGTCAACGGTGTGCAGCAGAATGCCAATGGCATCGGTAGCTGCGTCAGTAGCGCTAGTGCCAGTAGTGGTAGCAGCTTTCAAACCAGTCTTTGCCATGGGATAACCAGCCGGAACGGCATTGGTTTCCTTAACGGTAAAGGGAATGGCAACGTAGGTATCAGCAGCCAGAATAGTGCTTTCAGGAGCCGATACCGGAGTATTGGTGTACTTCATGTTTTCCTCCTTAATGGAAAGCAGTCATTGCGTCACTCGATGCCTTGTTTGCGTCTGCACGCTCCTGTGCGAAGCGTTTAGCAAAAGCAACGCCTGCGCTATCTGCGCTGTTACCATTGCCATCCGCACCCGGAGGCGTGGGCATATCCTTCAGCAGAGAAGCCTTATAAGCTGTGTTATAGGCAGTCATAAACTCCGACTGGAACTTAAACACCTTGTCCATGTCGCCGTCAGCCAGTGCAGATGCAGCCTTGCCAGCCAGTTCAGCGTCATAACCCTGTGCAACGAACTTTTCACGGTAAGATGCAAGGGTCTTTTCCTTGACAAGGTTCTCCTTGTCAGCAGTCAGAGCTTCAATCTGCTTCTGCATTTCTGCCAGCTTGTCAGCCTGTTCCTGCGCGGCGTTCTCGTCATCGGTACGCTTTGCCTTGAGCTGCTTCTTGTACTCGGCAGCTTCGCCATTGGCTTTCGTCACGGCGTTGCGCAGCTTCTCGACCTCTGCGTTAGGGTCTGCAACTTTTTCAAGCGCAGAAATGATTTCATCGGCGGTCATGCCCTCTTTGTAGGCATCACCAAGCAACACACTGAGTTTCATATCGTTAATTTCCTCCTGCGTTTTTTTACCGTTGCTTCCCTGCAACGCTGCGAAATTTGTATCCCGGCTTCCCTGCCGGAATATATCAGCCCGCTAATGCGGATTGATTTTTAGTCGATTAGTTCCCCTGCACCGTTGTAAACCAGTTCTTCTTTCGCAACATCAGGAGCGGCGAAAACGGTCGGAACAAGATAGACTGGAACGTCATACAACTTTGCAGCATCAATTTCTACAGTACAGCCGTTATACTGAAAGGCGTTATCGCCGCAAATGCCGATAAAATAATCAGCCTGTGCGAGAAGTTCGATGCTCTTGCCAAGATACCAAAGCCCTTCAGTTCTGCACTTAGGCGGGTTATCTTCAATATAGGTAGGGATAACCTCAAGACTTTCGCAGTACACCGCTTCGGCAATTTTGTGCAGGCGGTCAAACGTCATCCGAATATTTTCTTCCGACCGATTCTTCATCGGGCAGGAAATAAACAGCTTCTTCATTTTTCTTCCCCTTCCTTTGCATTAGCCTGTTCGTTGACCATTTTGTTAGCGTCAACAATATGGTCTACAGGCTGCTCCTGCGGTTTCGGCGCTTTCCCATCCTCGCCAAGCTTGCCAGCGGCAATCAGGAAGGGTTTGCTCATTTCGTAAGCAGCCTGCGAGTCAGGGAACAGACCGGGCGTAGTGAACGCCAGCTGCGGGTCAATCGGCTGCTGAATCATCTGCGCAAAAATCTGAACCTTGCTCTGCTGGTTGTCGTACTGACGGCGAGGAAGTTTGATGTTAATATCGCTTGCCATCAACTTAGAACCAGCCGTATCACGCAGGATTTTTAGCATCACAGACAGGCTTTGGCGCTCAGCATACTTGAACATATTCTCGTACTGCTGCGCTCTTGCTTCGGTGTGATTCCAACCGTTACGGACGATGACCGCGCCCACGTTGTCGGATGTTGCATTCTCACTGCCAGTTGCACTAGGCATGGCAGTCAGACTGCGGTACACGTTCAACATGGAATCAATCAGAATCTGCGTTTGTTGCTGATTCAGCTCGTTTGCAAGCTGTTTTACATCGGCAGCAAGTCCAGAAGTAGACTTGATTGACATTGCGCCCATAGCCTTGACAGCTTCCAACGCCTCTTTATCAACAAGACAGTTAATAAAGACCATGATGGATTGGATGAACTGTTCTACGCCATCGAGACGATTGCTTTCCAACAGGTTGATAGCATCCAGCACAGGGATTGCCGGTTCAAACAGACCCATCCGCTCCGGGTTCAACTTGTATTCGACTATTGGTAGCATTCCGAGAGAATGGCTCTCCGTTTTCGTAACCTTGCCGTTGTTGATTTCAAAGTACTGGTTCGGCGTATACACACAAATCAGGTCGTTCAGGTCGTTCTGATAATTGCGTGGGATGTGTAACACGTTGGCAATGGGCTTGTGTCCGATGCCGGAGTTGTAAATCACATACGCCATATCCGGGTCCGGAACGTCCACCAGCAGGGGTGTTTCGTCCGGGTAGTTTCCGCCATACCCCTTGTCAGGAAGAACAATGCGGTATCCCTGTCCGCACTCCAACATCCACTGCCAGAGCCGCCGATCAAGCGCGTCCTTGCCCTCATACTGCAAAGCATTAGACAGCCGGGCGATTTCCTCGCCGTCACCTGTTGCCGTTTCAGACCGCACATAAGAGCAGGGAGTGCCGCTCATGTAGCCCGTGTAGAAACCCACACACTCGTTGGCGTGGTTCTCTACAATGCGATTGGTGATTTCAGCGTGGTATTCCTTCGTTCGATGGAGGACGGGTTGACTGCCCAAGTAGTAATTGTGCAGAAAGCGAATCTCATTTTTGTTTAGCAGATGAATAGGCTCTGCCTTGCCCATAACAACTTTCAGCACATTTTCTCGATCGATTTCCGTCTCCGGCGTTTCAATCGGTCTACGGCCAGTCAGAGGCTCATTCAAAAAGCCGTCAACAATTATCTGGTACTCAGCCATGCGTTCCTCCTTTCCGGCAAAATAAAAAGCGCAGCAAGACAAACCTGTTAAGGTCTATCTCACTGCGCTTACAACTGCGCTTCAAAAGCTATTTAGTTCTTAAACTTTGGTACGGAGACCCATGTTTCCTTTGGAAGGCTGGAATCTCCAATTGTAATCCAATGGCAAAGGGGGCACAGAAGGGAGAACTTACCTTCCACTTCACCAAGATAACGTCCGCAATCACACGGATTGCCGTTTGCGTCTTTCCGAGGGCGCTTGCATCGTACTTTTGCTACCATCTGTGCTCCTTTCGTTGGATTTCTGGAAACAGGCTGTTGAGCACAGACCTGTCAGAAGCTACTGGGAAACTGTTTGCACTTCCAGCCGTGCTATTCTTCGCCCGAAGAAAACCACTGCAGCCTTTACATTCAGTTGTCGGACAGACGTAAACGGGTCAGCTGCAATTTTGGTACCGCATAATGGATTTGAACCAATGTATGCTCGGATATGAGCCGAGTGCTCTAACCATACTGAGCTAATGCGGCATAAAAACCCGGCTTGATTGGTTAACCGCTGCTCTTTGCAATGTCATGCCTAACCATTGCATCGAGAGCCGGGAGTAGCGGTGGAGGATTCAGAGAATAGAAAGCCAAGCAAAGAAGATGGTTGTGCTGCGTAACGGAATTGAACCGTTGCTTGCCAGCCGTGGGGGAGACAGACTGGCATTCCCCAAACAATTGGAAACGCAACATATAAAGCCCGGTGAAGGCGAAAGAGTGAGAAAACCTCCACCGGTGAAAGGAGGAATATGCTCGTTGACACGCAAGCGAGTAAAAATGACAAAACCTCGCTGCGCCGGGCTATTCCTTAGAGGAAGCTGCAAAACTTCCTGCGTACATTATAAGCCTTGTCAAGTGGTGAAATCAAATAAATAGACCCAGCGAACACAATATATTGTGTTTTTAATCAAAATGGCCTCTTGACAGGCTCAATTTTACTGATCCCGTTATACAATTCATCGGCAAGCTGTGCCAGACTGTCCGGTGCATCATCGTGCGGAACTTTGCCAAGCTGCGTGAACATCGTCACCTGTTCCATGAATGCCTTGTACTCTTTCGACTGGTGCTTTTCGTCAAGGAAATAGAACCGTTTGATGTCCGGCGCATACTGGATGATTCTGGACAGCTTGCTTTGACTACTTGGCGCACGCTGGCTACGAACAGAGCAGTGATAGCCCTGCTGCCGGAGCTGGCTGTCTACCACGTCACAATATTCATCGCCGCCGTTGTTGGCTTCTCCGCGCACCACGTTGATTTTATGCTGGATGATTTTGCCCACGACTTCCGGTCTGGTCACAGTCTTGTCTCCGTTATTGAACACAAGGTCAGGAATGAACACGGCATCCCCATACACATAGGCGATAGGGCAAGCGGTGAAGTCACCGCCACCCCATGCAATATCCATGACCATAAGCTTGCGATCGGGCTCTCCATCAGGCAGAACGCCGTTAAAGTATCGCAGCTCATCGGCAGGGAACAGCAGACCTTCGCGCACATAAGGCTTGCCCATGTACTTCGCCCACCATGTTGCATCATCAATGCTGGCTTTCATGTCGGCATAGTAGGCATCGTCAAATCCCACGCCGTAGTCATAATTGAAATTGCTGTGTCCGTTCTCATCCACAGCTGGAATCACCCGGAATCTATACTTCGGGTTGTCTGCATACTGGTTCTGGATGCGTCCCAGAGGGTCAAGCACGTTCCAGCGTGTACCGACCATCAGCTCCAATGCGCCTTGCTTTTTACGGTCTTTTAGCTGGTTTAGGTAAGCATCGTACTTGTTGTTCAGACGCTCAACATTCAGGCTTTCCTCCAAGTCCTCAATCAAGTCATCGCTGTACAGCACGCCGCCCTCGCCAATTTCAACTGCGCCGGTCAGCGTACCGCCAATGGAACGGCAAGTAAGGGTAGGAAAACGCTTTTTTCGGTTCAGGTCAACACTTTCGTCCTTTGCACTCTTATCCACAAGCTGAACGCCCGGGAAGATTTTGCCCCAGTTGTAGGTCACTGGGTCAGTAATAATAGACAGCACTTCTCCGTAGAAGCCGTTAGTCAGCTTATCGGAATGTCCGCTCATAACCGATGCAACGTCAGGACGGTTGCCCATCAGCCATGTGATGAAGAAGATGCACAGCGTACTTTTGCCCACGCGAGCCGGAAGACTGACCCCCAAGAAATCTATCCGCTTATAGAACAAGTCCTCTAGGTCGTCTGCCAGCACTTTCAGCACTCTGCGTCTGGGCTGATAGAACTTCTTCTCCGGCGCACGATTCCATTCAAGGTAAATGCAATAGCTGTCGAACACGTCCTTTGCTTCAAACAGGTACGTCCGGCCGATAATGTCATAGGCCTTCGCCACATCCTCGCCTGTTTTCATCTTGCCCATCATGGCTGCACAGACAGAGCGCAGCTCACCAGAGTATTTATAGGCATCGAACCGCTTGTCTTGCGACAGAGCGTCCCTTAGGTTCACGGCCGCCTGAAACCAGTCCTCATAGACCTGTGCTTCGGTCGGATTCTGCTTTGCATACGCTTTGATGCTGTCGATGATGGCAATGCACTGTTTTGGCTGCATAAAAAAATAAGGCACCCCCTACCTGAAAATGTAAAGAGTGCCTACAACTGCACAAAAATCAAATATTCGGTTTTATTTTAGTTGCGGACAATGTCAGCTGAAAATATCACAAAACGCATCTCGCAACCACAACTACGATAAAGAACCCGGTAAGCAATCCAACGGCTGCCCCCGCAAGCCAGTCATACGAGTTTCTGTTGTTCCACTTATCCATAGGCTCTTACTCCTTTCACCTGTTCTGTTCAGCAATCCGATACCATGTCTGGCGGGTCACGCCAAGCTGTTTTGCGGCATCAGTGACGGTCAGCAGACGTTTTTCCACCTGCTCGTGCAGAACGTCAAAGAGGTTGCGGTCGTACTCGGTAGGCTTGCGGCCTTCCCTGTAATCGGGGCGCTGGCTGGCAATCTTTTTGCCCTCTTTGGTACGCTCAACAATCATGTCACGTTCAAACTCTGCAAAGGCAAGCATAACAGTCCGAATGACTTTTCCAGTAGGGGAGTTATTCATAACCCCCATGTTCAGGATGTTCACTGAAACGCCCCTATCAATGAATTGGTCTATCAGTTCAAGACCATTCTTGGCAGAACGAGCAATACGGTCAAGCTTCGCCACGATCAGCGTATCCCCCGGCTGAATTTCAGCCATCAGCTTGTCAAGTTCAGGCCGGTGCAGCTTCGTGCCGGTATACACGTCCGAAAAGATTTTCTGTGCGCCGTTGGCTTTCAAAAGTTCCGACTGGGCTTCAAGGCTGTTGCCGTCAATCGCCTGTCCAGCGGAACTGACACGAGCGTAACCGTAGATCATTCAGAATCACCGTCTCTTTCAAGAACTTTAAGAACAAACTCATCCGACGCAACGTCAGCACCAATAGGCTGAATCACGATTTGGTATTTCATTTCTTCCAAAAGCATCGCCATTGTGGAAAGCTTCAAATCATCCGCATTAACACGGTTTGTCACATAAGAAGAAACTTCATATTTCATTTGCCTTGCAAGAGATGCAGAAGTATATCCTCTGATTTTCATAACGGAGCGAAGAATGTCCCCGGAATTGACTTTATTTTTGGTTGCACCGCCCTTTTTCTTTTCTGCCATTTTTACAAAACCTCTCTTTCAACCCAATAATAACACATTCTTGTGTTGATGTCAACACCTTCTTATGTTTTTTGACTATAATTAAGCCTATTATTGGACGGTAAACTTTTTCGTTGCTTTACGCATTGTATATTCTTGTTAGAGCCTTACGAATTATCGAAAAATACGCTTCAGACAACTGCCATTAAAGTAAACTAATTTGTTTACAAAAGCACTATCAAATAACGTAAATTTACGTTAGAATGCGTAAAAATCAGAAATATCTGATACAAATTATACAAATTGGGCTGTTGACAACTATATACCAAGCGTCTATAATCTAAGACAGCAGAACACATGATGAATCGACCAGCAACGGTAGATTTATCCTTTGTGGCATAAAAAATAGGCCGTCAGCTCCACCGTCCAAAGTAGTACTGACGACCTATTCCACCACAAAACAGAAGCTGCGCAACCAAGGGCGCAGTCTCGGTTTCTGTCAATTATTATAGCAGAAGCATACGGTTTCTGCAATAGAAAGGAGCAAAAAACATGAACTTTCCCACGACAACCGAAGAATTTCTGAAAGCTCTCGCCCACGGCAAAGAGCCGACCAGTGAGGACAGGGAGTACGCAGAAGCGCTGGGTAAGCTGTCCGAACTGAACTACCGAGCAGGGTACGAAGCGGGAGCAGCCAATCAGAACGGAAAAATCTGATACCCGCACTAGTGAACACAATATATGGGGTGTATTTTCTTGACATTCTGATATTTTGCGGTTACACTTATTGTACAGCAAAACGAAAGGGGGTGAATGTGTATGAGCAGTCCTTACGCAGAGCGTTACGGTCACACCGTTACCATCAGCGTGACGGAGCGGCAGTTTGCAAGCTTGCAGGAATACTGCATCAAGAACCGGGTGTCCATCTCTGCTGCGTTCCGTGAAGCATTCTTTACGCTGCATCCAATGGATTCTACCAATGAAAACGAAAAATGATACGTCCGCTAAAGTTTGGCGACAGCAGCGAACGTATCATAAACCACACTGGAACAAGCTGTTCCAGCCTTATTATAGCAGGAATTGGCTTGTTTCGCAAGAACCATAGGAGTTTTTATGGGACAAAAGGTTAAATATGCTATCAATCTTATCAGCGAAAACGGACAGGTTGTAGTGTCCAGTCGTGAAGTAGCAGAGAATTTTGGAAAAGAGCACAAGCACGTTCTTCGCGACATCGAAAACCTGATGGGAGGAGAGCCCAAAATTGGACTGTCCTCTATGTTCTTCAAATCGGAGTACCTTTCAGTCCAAAACAAAGTGCTACCTGAGTATCTGATGAATCGCGATGGGTTTACGCTCCTTGCCATGGGATTCACTGGCAAGGAAGCCCTTGAATGGAAACTCAAGTACATTGATGCTTTCAATCAGATGGAGCAGAAACTCACCAATCCAGAGCCTGAATCCACGGAGATGCTATTGAGCCGCGCTCTGATTGCTGCCAACAGTGTTATAGACACGGAGCGCAAGAAGGTAAAGGCTCTGGAAGCAGAAAATGCCAAGATGAAGCCTGATTCTGACTACGCAAAGGCTATGCTGCTCTCTGATGAAAGCCTGACTACCACGCAGATTGCCATGAACTACGGCATGAGCGCACGAAAGCTGAACCAGATTCTTAGAGAGCTTGGCATCCAACATACTGTGAACAAACAGTGGATTCCTTACCAGAAGTATCTTGGCAACGGATACGTTGTCGGGCATCCGATCGAGCTGCCGAACGGAAAGGCGAAAGAGGTCACTCGCTGGACGAGAGCCGGTCAGAAGTTCATTTATAGCAAGCTCAAAGAAGCGGGCTATCTTCCTGTTGGCGAGCAGATTAGAATGGAGACGTGCTGATGGACTGCCCGGAAGAAATGTTTCGGCTACAAGCTGAGAATGAAGAGCACAAAGCCGTTTTAGAAAAAAGCCATGAAATCCTTAATCAGGCATTAGAAATCATCATGCCAGAGGATAAGCGGTCAAGAAAAGTTGTAAGTGTAGCACTAGAAACGTCAGTACAACATTTTTGCGAGGACAGCTATTCAATGGGATACAATGATTGTTTGCTCGACATTCTCATGGAAAATGAAGAAGTCAGCGCTCCTATCATGTTTCCAACACCTAAATCGTAAATAGCCTATAAGAAAAGCCAGTGGTTAGAGAACATCTAGCCGCTGGCTTTTTGTGTTACATTTGAATTGCTACGATTTCCCACGAAGAATAATTGGAAAGCCCAGAATAGGGGTGGATTTCAAAGTTCTTCGTCTCTCCCGGTTGGATATCCAAGACATAATCAATATCTCCGCACACGGGAACTTCTTCTCCGCTCTCATCTTTCATCTTATACAGAACAACGACCTTTGCATTTGTCTTGTATGCGCTGTTGTTAGTCACTTTTCCGGTGAATCTTGTCTCATAGCCACTACCACGCTTTGAAGTATTGGTAACGGACAGTTCACCGGATCTTAAAACTTCTTTTCCAGCACTCGGCTGATAGTTATAGTCCTGAGCCGAAACAGCCATTTCGATACCGGCAGGGATAGTACCGTCATACTCGTATGTAAAGTATCCAGCATACCAATAAGAATCATTTTCTGCAACCCAATCCAAATATTCATCGTCTGTTTTAATTACGGAGCCATCTTCTGCAACGACTGCAATTTCAATATGCGGAAACCAGACTGCAAGATTTTTGTTGGTATTCTCGATTTCAAGAGCATAAGAAATATAAATCGTACTACCATCACGCCACGCATAAGACCCATGATTCTTAATGCCCAACGGTTCATACTGCGTTGCATTGGTCTGTTCAAGTTCAATAAGGCCAGACCATTCATCAGGCTTTTTTGCCGCAATTGGACTGATAGGCATAGTAAAAATCAAAGCTGCGGCAATGATAGCCGAAACAATCTTCTTTTTCATTTTTACGCCCCTTCTTTATTCATCCACAAGGTCTGCGTACTTGACTTCAACTCGTGGCAGCTCATCAGTAGTGCTAGTCAATGCTCTGGTGATTTTTTTAAGTCCGGTGAACTCACCATAGACGGTGATAATATCATCGTCCAGAATCTTCACAGCATCGCCGCCACGCTTATCCAGCATATAATACTCGTCATCAGCATAGAAGCCATATCCGCTGTTGTCCGTGTAGGTTCTCCATGCTTTCTCGCTGCCGGAGAAGTTTGCGTCAATAATTTGCGAGACCTTTACCTTGACAACAATCTTGGCACCTTCATACTTTTCAGGATAACGGCACAGCTCCTTATAGTCCACAGTCTGGCACTCTGCCTTGTAATCGTCCTCGCTGACCTCAGGCACAACAGATGCAACGGAAGAAGCGGTCGATGCACTTGCATTGTTAGACGTAGCGTCTTTGTAGCCCTCTTCAAAGCCCTTCTTGCCGCTATCGCTAGAGCCGCCAATAGCAGACAAGACAATTAAGACAATGATGGCGATGAACCACCAGCGCTTGTAGATGGGCGGCTTATTCTTACCGCCACACTGAGGGCAGACCTTTGCACTTGCGGCAATCTCTGCGCCACAGTGTTTGCACGTTGTCATTTTACTTTTAGCCATTGTAGATTCCTCCCTTTCAAGGCTTGTAAGGCAAGTATAGCACAGAACACAGACCCTTTGTAGGGGTCTTTTTGTTTTTGCGCGGAATTTTTGAGATTGGCAATGGGGGGTAAGGTGATTTTTTTGAGCCTTTTTTATTTTTTCGGTGGTTGAAAGACTGACCGGGCGGGGCTGGGCGGCGGCTGTATACCCCGCCGGTGGAGACCCAAGCACCAGCGCACCCGGGCGGATTGCACATCATAAGCAACAGCGCAGGCCGTGCTAGATGTAAGGCAGACCACGCAAGGCACGACACACGCCCGGACGCTGGAAGTGCTGCACCGGTCTGCACTCGATACCAGACCGCCCACGCCGGGTAGACCAGGACAGCGGCGGGGTGCTGGAGGGCATGGAGCGTGTCCGAAACTGTGCAGATTTGGACACGCTCAAACATGAACGATTTTCAACACAAGAATGTGTTCAAAACTATTGACACAAACACAAGGATGTGTTACTATATAGACAACACAAGAACGTGTTACACCACCACCAAAACAGGAGGACCAAAACCATGAAAACAAAAAGAACCATGCGGGATATCAAATCCCAGTATCCGACAATCATCCAAGTGAGCTATTGCGATTTGCAAAATATGTTCTGCATGGATGACCCCCGCAGCATATACCGCCGGTGCGTACGGCTGGAACGCAGATATTTATCCGATTGCCTCAGGCGTTGCAATCTGCACCGGATACCGCCCCTTCGGAAACATCAAACCCGATCGGGAAACGGTCAGCCATTACGAAAAGCGGGCGCGGGAAATGCGCCGGGATTTGTGGAACGCTGAGGAGCTGGCGGAGCGCCTGCACAACTTGCAGAAGGAATTTATTCAGGAGGTATGCAACGTATGAACAAGCTTGTTTTTGAGGTGAACAACGGCGAAACGTTGGAACTTGTGCAGCGGGAGGATAACGGAACGACCCTTATTTGCTCCCTTGATGCGCCGGACAACGAAGCATATATAAGCGCTGGCGACTTTGTGCAGCTGATTAACCTTTATCGCTACTGCAAGCGGTACGACATCAAGAACGATTGGATTAACCCTAACGGCAAAAACACGGAGGTGTGAACAATGTTTACTCTTGACTTTTCCCAGTGGGCCGCAATCTGGTACGTTGGCGGCATGATCTCCGGCGCGTTGGTTATGATCGCGTTTCTTAATAGCTAAGGAGGGCTAAAAATGACGTTATTCGAGGAAAAATTGAACGAGTACAGAGAAAACAAGCGGCTGTTAGAAGAGCTGGAAGCGATGAACGAGAGCATTAAAACGGACATTATCGCCATGATGCAAGGTGCGCCGGAGATGGCGCAGGGAACCGCAAAGGCCATTTATAAGGATGTTCAGAGTGTCCGACTTGATAGCAAACTACTCAAGACGTTGCACCCGGATGTATACGCAGAGTGCAGTAGCAAGACCACCTACAAGCGCTTTAGCGTGGTATAAGGGGGCGCAAGCTGTGATACTATCCGCACTTCTGTTTTTCTTCTGGTTTTTTTCGGCGCTGTTCAAGGCGTCCAAATGACGCTGCTAGGATACTTTCGCAGGGCCACACCGTAAAGCGGCCCCGCCCCAGCCCGCAAGGGTCACACGAAAACCGCAAGCCCTACCAGGTCGAGCGAAACGCTTTGAAAATCAAATATCGGAGGTCACGCATGGAATATAAAATCACACCATCCAGCCGCGGCGGTTTCACGGTTCGTGCCGGATACACCCACAATGGCGGCGAGTTAAACCCGACCGGCGGCCCCGGCGTAACAATGCCCGCTTTCATCGTTTACGAAAGCTGCCACTGCGACACCCGCCGGGAAGCATCCGCCGCAGTTGAACGTATGAAAAAGAAATACCATTGACCCGGACACCTTGACAGGGCGCACCGATCAAAGCGCCCTGATCCCATCCGGCACCCCGCCCACGCTGGGCGGGCTTTTCTTTTGCCTTGCACCTGCTGAGGGTGCAGGGCTTTTATTTTTGCCCGGCTGCAATACAGCCCCATAAAAGCGTTTACAGCGTGTTTTGCCGTGTCAATGCATTATAAAAATACAGCCTACACAACAAAACAACGCACCCGGACGCCCTGCACCGATACCAGATACCACCGACACGCTGGACGTTGTACAGGGCAAGACAGCCGGTGCGTCCTGTTATGGATCTATGCCCGGCGGTGTAGCACATCGCAGACCATGCCAGCCCGGCGGCTGGAGATCTGGCACCTGATCAGCGTGGCGGGCACGGCGGGCGGCGCGGAACCATTGACGGCTACCGCCGCATCTCTTTTTCGGGCTTTCGCCCGATAGCCAATAGAGGTCATCAATAGCCGTAGCGTTCCGGCTGGAATAGTCGTAACAGCTTCTGAGATAGTCGTAACCAATGGTCGTAGTTTCTCCAATAAAATAGTCGTGGAATAGTCGCAAAGTCGTCAGATGACCACCGTTTGAAAGCCCTATATATAGTATAATAACGAGCAGTCCGCTGATAGGCGCAGAGCAATAGTCGTAACGTTTTCTTGCGAATTATCGTCAAATAGTTGCATATTTTTTGCGTAAAATAGTCGTTCGCCTTTTAGGAAAAGGGATGTGCGATAGTCGCTAAGTCATCAGACCTCCCCAAAATCAATATGTGTCAAGACACTTGTCAATTTTAATCGCAGTCGCATTACCTCAAAACCTTTAACAATCGTACTTATTATAATAGTCTCAGATAATTACTCAATCTTTTTAACTATTATTCTACTGGAATAGTCGTATCATCCGATTTGGTTCGTTCTCATCCGATTTAATTACTGACAACTGCAATTATATCATACCAACCAACTAGGATTATTTATTCTGCAAATACCTCAATACTTTTAACTATCAGATAAGACTATTCGGCTGGTCAGTTTCTTTCAATTTGTAATCAACCGCACATACAGCTATGCAACATTTCTACATATTCAACCGACTACAAAATAAAGTCAATTCTCCATGTCTGGAATAGTCGCAGGCCATCCACCAGTCCGAACCTCACGCTAGTTCTCGCCTGCGGTCTGCTCTGCTGGTTAACGGTGCAGTTTTGAAGATAGAGGGTTGTGGGGAGAAAGAGCCAGTTTGCAATTTCGCATAACTGTTATTTGTTCACTTTTGAACTATCATGGCACACCCGGCTCCGTCAACGCGCGCGCTGGCGCATATAACGCCCGCGGACGCGCTAAACACACGGGGAGGGAAAGGGGGAGCACGGAAGATGTTAGGGGGATTATAGGGGGTAATAGGGGTTGTAGGGGAAAGAGGGGGATAAAAGGGGGAAAGAGGAAACAAGGGGGAAAGGGGACAAAAATTTGAAAGCCATTTTCGGAAGTGACACTCGAAGCGTTTTTTTGTCTCAACCCGCCCTGCGATTAGACGATTCTTTCTCAAATTCAGACCTTGCCGTTTCGCCCTGGTAAACAACAAGAGAAAAAAGCACGGAATAGTCGCAGAGGGTAGTTTTACCACCTGACACCATTCCATGCTTTCTGATACAGTAGTTTTGTAGCCGCGCGAGCTAAGATTAGATATTCTTGGCTTTCTTGGCTTCTCTTGCCTTACGCAGGCTCTCTGCCAATGCTTCACGCTGCTCTTCGCTGATCTCACGAGTGACAGGCGACCGGAACTTCACAAGACGTTTCGGCATCGAATAGGTCTTGGATTCCTTGCACCGCTTGGCAGACAGCTCCGCCATAAACTTGTATGTATCGGGAAATTGCTCACAGAGCTTGTCCAGCTTGCGAATGTAAACCGGGTCTGCCGTGTAGATTTCTGCGGTATCTTCCGCTGCGTTGAAACTGATGATAGTCTCACGTTCGATGTTGTTAAGTGCCATAGTTGTTTTCCTCCTGTATTTTGTGTAGTGAAAAATATTTATTGGGTTCAGACGGTATCAATCCATCCAAGTATACTCTTGGAACCGTTGAATCTGCTTGTTAAACGTAATGGGAAGGTCGCCTATCTCACCTTCCTTGTTCTTGCTTAGCCGGAACAGGTACTTGTCGGGGTTATCGCCGGACAGAAGAATGATTGCATCTGCGTCCTGTTCAATCTGCCCGCTCTCTCGCAAGTCGGAGTTGTTAGGCGTTGCTCCGGGCTTGGATGGGTTCCGATTGAGCTGTGCCAGCGCCACCACAACAATGTCTGTGGTCTGTGCCAGTTCGTGTAAGGCAATGGATATGGCTGTAATGGCGGCATATCTGTCCTTTGCGCCTGTTTCGTGGATGAGTTGAAGATAGTCTACAAAGATGACCTGAGCCTTTTTACGTAGAGCCTGCGCCTTCATCCACGCCACGTTCTTTCCGGCAGCGGAGCGGATATATAAGGGCATCTTCATGTTTTTTGCTTGTCCGTCAATCTCATTCAAACTGACCGCCTTATTTTTCACCGTGTCCAGAGGACAGTATATTTGATTAGCCATCAGACGTGCGCCCAGCTTGCGTTTGCTGGTTTCCAAGCTGAAATAGTACACGATGTAGTCCTGCTTTGCCATGCTTGCTGCTATTTGCAAGGACAGGGCTGTTTTGCCCGCAGACGGTCTGCCGCCGATGATGATAAAATCACCCGGGGAGATGTGCAGCGCTTCATCCAGACGCTCTAGGCCTGTCTTGATGTACACAGGCTTTTCGTCCATGTGAAGCACATAGTCGTTCAGTACGTCCTCGTATGTCCACGCATCTTCTTCCTCAGCTTTTAGGCTCATTGCCTCGCCCATCTGCTGGTAAATGTCTGATAGATCAGAATAGTCAGTAAGCTCGTTGGTCATCTGAAATGCCAAACCTTGTACACGAGTGAGTGCAGCTTGTTCTCTGATAAGCTGTGTCCAACGCTGCATCTGCTCCCTGTCAATTCGTACACACTCTGATTCACAGGTTTGTACACACGCCAAGAGCGTCTGCGCTACGTCTGGATGCTGCGTGTTTATCTCGACTATATCTATCTTACCCCTAGCCGTCCAATAGCCCTGAACAGCCGCAAAAGCGTCTCTCATCTCAGGTCTGAATAAGTCAAGTTCAAGGTCTGGTATAATTTCATCCACAACACCCGGCTTGCAGAGCATCAGCGCACCGATAAATACCGTTTGAACGTCCATTGTCATAGTCTAGGAAACTCCATCTCCGTACTTCGCTCGTACTGGTCATCCTGTTTCAATGCGTAAATGTCCTGCCACCCGGCATAGATGCTCTGGTCGAGAATGGCTTTCCAATCATGCCGATCAAACTTTTCCAGCTTGTTGCAGAGCATCTGCTTTGCCCGGTCTGTCATAGGCTTTTTGGTTCTTGTACGCATCTGTGCGAACTCTCGCAGGGATTCCAACAGGGCTTTATCGCCATGAGCAAAGTCGGAGAAGATGTCAGGTTTCTTCTTGACTGCGCTCTCCGGCAAGGTCTTGACGTTCATCTGACTGTCAGTTGATACAATGGGTTCATTGTCATCTGAATTTGAACTCATAGATGAGCTGACTTTCATCTCATTTATGACATGAAGATGAGATGACTTTCGTGTAGACCATCCTTTTGACGCAATATCGCTTCTTTTTGATTCTTCATCGAGCAGATGTTTAATCAAAATGAAACAAGATTCTGCTTTTTTTGAGTTCAAAGTTGCGTCTTTTTCTTCAAAAACGTATGCGCAGATTGCATCGTAGAGTTCCAACTTCTCTTTACTTTTGAGTGTGGAGATGGCTTCAAAGTAGTATCGTTGGAATGTAAAGCTGTCTCGTTTTTTGTCCATGCTCAATCCTCTTTGTAGCGTTTGTTCCATGCTTCGACCAGTTCGGCTTTGATTTTGGCTTTTTCTCTTTTGGAAAAATCAAGCGTATACGTTCTACTCTCCATGAAAACTCTACATTTGCACTTATTATTTCCATGCCCTTTTGTAACGAACATCCATATTTCAGAATCACAGCTTGTTTCTGCAATAGCCACTTCCCCACCGCAGAACGGGCATCTCTTGAGTTCTGTCATTTTCTAAATCCTTCTCTCGTTCTCGTGATTCGCTTATGTGCCTTGACAGGCCTTGTGCCTTTGCCGTACGCTGGGCGAATATGTTTTGCCTTGATGTACCCACAAGGCGGCTTCGGCCCGAAGTCAAAAAGGCTCAAGTCCATAATGATGATACCAAACTTCTTGTTCGTCATGTTTAGTCCTCCTATACCATCGGAAACGCCATCCAATGCGTCACCGTCACATCTTTCGGCAGTCTCTCGCCTATCTCATTCCAGAATTGACCGTCTGCATAACAGCCAAGAAAGTACGCTGTTGGCAAAATTCATTGCAACATTTTTCCATCTTTATCACGCCACGTTTTCTTAGTCGAAAGCAACAAGGGCGCCGTTCGTTCTTTCGGTGGTTCGCTGGCTGGATGCCAGAGTGTGTTAGCCATTTTTATACCCCGCAGTAGCAAGAACGACTACATATCCAATTAAGAAAATAGCAACATTGATAACCGCACAAGTAACAACCTTGATAGCAGTGCTGTCAATATATTCATCCAAAGTTTCCCAAAGGATATATCGCTCAAACAGATAAATAGGCGATACAAACAATATACCCACCATCGTTGTCAAAACGATGCCTAAGGCGACCTCATATATCAGCATTTCCCTTTCTCCCTTCAATCTCCGTCCCATACACCGTCAGGCCGCATCTTTGCAAACGCCAGCAAACCATACAAAGCGCGTTTGGCGTTGCCCTCTGTTGCGTGCCAGTAGTCGCTATCGTCTACATCATCACCCAAAGCGGCAATAGCCTTTTCCAGTATCGGAATGCTTTCTGCGCCTGTTTTGCCGTAGATGGAGCGGATGCCGCCATCCCCAAACACTTCCGGTCGATAATAAAAGTGACCATAATTATAGGTGACGTTGATCCACAGTTCTTTTGTTCCGCCCATAGCGCGCATACCACCAGCGATAAAATGCGTACTATCTGCTTTGAGCGGTTTATGCGTTACTGGGTCGCACAGTGAAATATCATAGCTCATTTTCTCATCCTTTCGCCAGCCATACAGCCAAAAATCCACCGCCAAAGACAGTAGCGTTAATAGCTGCCATTATCATTGCATGAATAATTGTTGAACGTTCTGGATGCTTCCACGACCATCCAAGCGAAATGTCATCGGTCATATCCCAAAGAAACATTTCAAAAATCGTGACAAGGGCTCCAACAAAGAATGTTATGAGCGACCCCAAAACAAATATGGCAAATGTTTCTTTAGCTGTCATTTTCTCTTTTCTCCCATTCTTTGCACACATCTTCCGGGTCTGTAAAATCAGACCGGCACTCAGACAGACCGTTGTAACAGACCCACGAGAATCTGTCGTGCCATTTACAGTTTGAGCAGAACTTGTCCACAGTACGGCAGAGAAGCTTTCCTTTACTATCCAGCAGAACACCGTTGCCGAGTATCATCTCATCATTCCCGTTTTCCAGTTCAAGCCTACGCTTCCTGATTTTCTCCCCTGCTGTCATCTTTATACTCCCTCCTTGTACATCGCATACAATGTCGCAAACCCAATCAAATAAACTATGATGTGGATGATTGCATCTGCAAAAACTTTTTTATTTCCATCAGGAATTTCGTTCAAAAATATATCCCATATTAAAATTTTTTCAATGAGATATGCTACTCCACATATAAATGTTCCGACTAAAAAAGATGCCAAAACCGCAATCAGTCCGTTTACAATGTTATTCATTATCTTTCTTCTCCCATTCCTTGCAGTCACGTTCGTCCCACACGAAGTCTGCAACGTGTTTTGACTGGTCGTTCACGCACACGCCCTCCGGCTCTGCGTACCATTTGCAAGAGCCACAGGACGGTTCAGATTTGTTCTTACAGGATTCTGCCGTGCATCGGATAGCCTTGCCAGCAGAAAACTGTTTGATGCCCATGCAAGAGCAATGTTCGGTGGTGCAGTAAACGTCCATTATATCTGCCCTTTCTTTCTCTTTCTGTTGGCATTGAACCGCCCGATCACTCGCTTGTACTCTTCATAGCACTCCGGGCACAGGTCGCCTGTGTCCCTGCGCCACGCCCAGTCTTTGAAGTATTCGTCAGGGTTCATCATTCTGCCGCTCAGAACCGCTCCGCAGCGGTCGCATACTCGCTTGTGGTAGATTCCTCTGTCAGTCTGCATATTATCATCCTTCCACATAACACCAGCTTTGGGGTGGGCGCTTTAAGCACTTATTACAAAAACGTCTATTGGTTTCGCCAAATTCTTCTACTTGATAACTGCATCTTACTTTATTAAAATTGCAAACTCCTCTATTCCCCATGAGAATGCAATAATGAGTAAACTCAAACAAAAATTTTGGATGTTCATACAATTTCACATTGGAAATGCTCCATGCCCAGCCTTTTTTTCCGACATAATCCAAAATTTCTTTTTTCCTAAGACCGGACATCTCTTCAAATTCTTCTGGCAAGCAATCCGATTCTGGCGTGATTTCGTACAGATGATTGCAAGTAAACTCTCCAATAACTTTTCCGTCCAATTGTTCCAAGTATCCATCGCACTCTTTGAACCATCCGGTTTTGGTTTTTGTGCAATAAACATAACATTTGAAAGGTTCATCACCCATATTTGGCTTCGTTTTTCGTATTTCAAGAGTTTTTTTGCCAAGAAAAATAAGATTGCACCAACTTGGGTTGATGCTCAATAAAACAGACTTCATTTTTTATTTATCCTCCCCAACATCCTTGAACAGGATTTCTTTGTCGGCTTTCCATCCTCTCCATCCATCAAAAAGATACGCTTTGCAACGATTGAACCGAAAAGTTGGATGTTTGCCCCAGAAATAGTGATATTGACATTGATACTTATTCCACCACGGGCAATTTTTTTGAGGGCAAATTATGTCAGCGGAAGAATCAATCTTTTCACCATCGTCCGTCATGGAGCGGATAAAATCGCCGTTAGTCATGTTCCTCCACCTCTCTGTACTCTACGTCAATCTCCTTCGGCAAAGCCGTTTGGTACTTCTGAGCCAACTGCTCTGCGCTCTGGGCATCGCCCAACGGCTGTTCAGGTGGCGCAACGGTGACTTCCACGTTGTCACGCATACCAAAGTAATTTTTGGCTCGGAAAATCCACTCTGCCGGGTTCTCCTGACCATACATACCGTTGTATGCCCACATGGACTGCATTTGTAGAATCAGTTTCAGGATATACTTCTGCTGCAAGCTGTCGTCACGGCGCTTGCCCGTCATAATCTGCTTCAGGCTCACCCATTCGATGCCAAGCACCAGCGCAATCCACTCCACCACAGGGGAGATTCTGGCTTCGATGCAAGCGTCAAAGAAGAAGTCAAGGCGCTGCTGCACTTCAATCGGGTTGTTCATGTCCACGCTTGGAAGGTCGCCAAAATACTTGGCTGCAATCATGCCAATGACTTTCTTGTCCTCTTCATCACCGATTCTCGACTGCAAATCGCCTGTGTTCAGCATCTTAGACCTCGTGATTGCCAACTCTTGCTGTTCTTTCACTTTTTTACTCACCTGTGAGCGGATAGATTTCCGCTTATTAAGCATCTGCTGTTTCTTCTTCTCGCGCTCTTTCTCACGCTTCGCAGCGGCCTCTTCTTTCGCCTTTTTGCGCTCGTTTCTCACGCTTTTTCTTTTCAGCTTCGGTCAGCGGCGGTCTGCCACGACCACGCTTCGGGGGTGTTGCCATGTGTCAGACCTCCTCAATTTGGTTTCCGAAAGCGTCCCATCCATCACGATGGTTTCTTGCAAATAGTTCAATCTTTTTAGCTGTTGGAAACATATCCTCTAACATTTTATAGGCGCATTGCGGTTTATGGCTGTGATATGTAGCGGATTCTCGAAGTATCGTTGTGTATTTACCTCTCGTTTCTTTTCTTGGCATCAGCATTTTTCCGGGCTTGTAGAACCACAAAAGATATTCGTGTGAGAACCGAACCGTAAAAGCAGGAGCAACGCCGTTTTCTTTATCCCAAACCATTCTCGCATGGAGCTTGTAGCCACGCTTTGCCATTTGCCGTTCCGCTTCCATCAAAAACTTGTCAATGCACCACATAAACACATTGTGGCGGTCTGCTGTGTTTTCAAAGAAAACGTCTTGAATGGAAAAGCAATCATCAAGCGAAAGAGTTTGATAATCAAGTTCTTTTCCTTGATTTGGTCTGCATTTTCTGACGTTTCCTTTTTTCTGCGGCCACGGCGGGTCTGTGTAAATAATTTCGTACTTTTCGTTAAGTTCGTTCATTATTCATCCTCTTTAGGAATTCTAGGAATTGGCATCCAAAACTTGACCGGGTGTCCGTCATCAAACCATTTCCCATCTTTGAACTTCATTGTTCCAATACAGTTGCGCCAATACCAAAAATCGTAAACAACAAAATAAACCCCATTTTCACTAGGTTGTGCGTCTTTTACGCTTGTCCATAACTGCATAGCGGTTGGAACCGTATCAATCCATTCTTCGGCTTCTCTTAAATCGATGGCTTCTTCCATGTTCCCCAATGCATCAATGACATCCTCTGTGTCAACAAGTCTCATCACTCTCACCTCTTCATTTTCGTTTCGATTTTATCCAGCGTGGTTGCAATCCGCCAGACGGAGCAGCAGTTGTCCCGCTGCCGCCACCAAGCGCACTTTTCTTTCTCGCATACGCACCGACCAAGCGGATTGCTGGTCATTTTCATCGGACAGTAAAGTTCGTTGTCCATACTTACCTCCCAAGAAATACAAACGCCCACTTCATCCATTCGGGGATGTCTGCGGAAAACAAGCCCTTATACATAAAGATGGAAAATACAATAGACGAAACTGCCACGATTGCAATAAAAGCAATCACAACGCCTTGCAGAATCGCAAACTTTCTACGACTTCACCGCCAGAGTATGTGACCATGAGCGGTTTCTTGTACCGATGCTCAGACAGCCGTGCAGCATCCTGTAACCGTGCGATAGCAAGCTATTCCTTGTCCATCAGCTCCACCTTTCTCTCAGCTCTTTTTCGACTTGTTCTGACTTTGCGGTAATGTAATCGGCAAACTCATCCGGGGTCATGTCCTCTTCTTTGAACTTGCCGACCATCTCCCAGTACCTGTCACCAATGCGGATAATTTTCTGCACCTGTTCATCGGTCAGGTCTGCATCGCACCGAAGGTTCTGAATCAGTGCGCCCCATGTGGCGGCAATGCCATCCAGAGCCATACGGAAGCCATACAACTGATTCTGCCGTGCGATTTTGCGGAGGTTGGTTGGCATCGCCTGTTTGCCAGACAATGGACGGTTTCTATACTTATTCATCCGACCACTCCTTGCCGGTGGAAAGTTCAAGCGTAACTTTTAGCGTTTTACCGCCACGAACTCCCCACGCCTTTTGAATTTTGTTCTTACAGTCACGCTCCATTTTAATGATAAAATGATTGACGACCGCTTCAATAGCTTCGCTTGTTACCTCTTTCATGCTTTGCCACACCTGTAAGTCATCCTTGCAGGGCACTGCATAAGTTCCAGCGTAAATATTTCCAAACAATCCGCATATAACATGACATTCAGCGTTTTCGTTTTCCTTTGCTTCAAGGCGAGAGAGCCAACGGATTTCCTTTTCGTGTTGCATCTTCCGCATTCGATCAAAGGCTGCATCGTCCAAGTCCAAAGCAATAATGCAGTTCACAACATCTGCATATTCTTCCTCAAATGCCTTTCGACATTCTTTAACGCTCTTCGGTGTCGAATTCGTGCCATCCAGCGCACGGCGCAGTTTCAACGCAGCCTGTGCCAATTCGGATGCTTCTTCTGCCAGCTGTGCCAAGATTTCCGTCTTGGGCAGAATGTCTGAAACTTTTTTACTCATTCTTTTATTCCTTCCATCTTTGCGCCACAGTTAGGGCAATAATCAAAATCCGATACACGTTCATACGGCGAGAGTTTGTATTCTGCTCTGCACTTGTCACACTCGATTGAGTTGCTTTCATGGTCGTAAATCCATTTTGCTTGTCGTTCCTGTTCTCCTTTCAGCCAGTCGTTCAGCTTTGCCATGCAAGAGGGACAAAGAAGAATGCCCCACCCTTCTTCCCCGTCAATTATTGGCCGAACTTCAATTCTCCTATTCATTTTGCTTCATTCTTCAAACGTAAACGTTTCGCCACACCTATCGCATACCATTGTCATTTTCACCACAACTCCAAACTAGTCTTGAGTTCTTTTCCGATTTCAACAGAAAGTTTCTTGATGATGATTCTTGCGTGTTCATACTGAGCTTTTACACCGTATGAATAATCTGTGACAACCTTCTTCGGGCTTTCATTGCTTCTCATTTTCTTTCTAAGGTTTTCTTCGTTCTCCATAAGAAGTTCGCTTTGGTACAGCCCCAGAAGCCTTACCAATTCTTGTTTTTCAGACAGTTGCATTTTCTTTCTCCAATCTTTCCAGCAGCGCATCCACGTCATACTGCCAATGGACACGCAGCCTTTTTGCTTTGACCTCTATTCCCTCTTGCTCTGCCCACTGCCAAGGGATGCTCTTGCGGTTTTCATTGTATCGAAACGCCAGAACCTTGCTGGCAGGGATTGCAAAGGTGCGGTTGACCGCCCGGTAATTGACTATCACATGGGCGGTCTGGCCGCTGTACCCCATTGCATCCACCATGTCCGTGATGTGCTTTTCCTTGCGGTATTTGCATTTTGCCTTGTCGTACTTGCCGAACACCTTTTCCAGAGGGATAGAGGGCGTTTCGATTGTTTTCAGTTCAAACAGATGGTTCATCGGGTAACGGTACACAAGGAAATCGCAGATGTTGTCGATGGAAAAGGACAGGTTCTCGTTGCCGCCGTAGTAAGTGGCAGCGCTGTCTTTCAGGCGGTAGCACCACGCATCCTTTGGCACGGACGCTTTGAAGTCTGATTCAAACTGCTTGCCGGTGTTCATACGTTGTTCTCGATTTTTTTGGCTTCTCTGATACGCAGTCGGGCAAGTTCGCTATTTGCATATCGCAGTTGCCAGCTACCAAACCAGCCTTTGTGAACAAGTTTTCCGGCGCAGTAAACAAACTCCTGCTTCATCAAGTCATCAAGTGAAATGATGTAACCGCCCGGCTTATACTTTCTTTTATTCATCCTCGTTCACCTCTAAATTCACTTCCGAGATACCGTTTCTTGCCACGTTCCCGGTGCTTGTCCTCGTAGTTGTGGTGGTACACGCTCTGGCTGTGGTTCAACTCGTACACGAATGCCTTGCGTTCTTCAAAGTCTTTTTTTCCCGCCTTGTACTTCTCGCAAGTGTCGTGGCAAGCTTGGTGGCGTGATGTGCAGTTGAGACAACAGGTAATCATTCTTCGCCGAATCTCCTTTTTGTGACGGCAATGGGGAACTCCTCGATCTCGGAAGCCCATCGTGCCGTACCGTTTCCATAGGTCTTTTGCCAGACAAGCGGGAAGCCCCCTATACCATCGAACAGACTTCCTAGCGTGGCATTTTCGCCCAGATAAGGTTTCATCTTCTGTGCAATCCAGAACCACTGCGGTAGAGCAATGCTGTTTCCGAGTGCTTTGTAACGTGGGCTGTCAGCATACTTATGCTTCTTGCCTTTGCTATCCACCCATTCGCCGATGTCCGTCCATCCATCAGGGAAACCCTGCAACCGTTCACACTCAACAGGTGTCAAGCGGCGAACAATCCAGCGGACGATTTTCTCTGTAACCAGACACTCGCTACCGTTACCGATGTTCCCTGCTTTCGCTTTCAAGGTTGAGCATTTTCCGCTTTCTTTGTAGTGGCTAAAAGACTGTTCGTTAAAGGTATGGCGCTCAATCGCAATAGCCGTATAATCTGTGATTCTGTTTTCGTGGTCGCCGGTGATTGTCGGCACGATTTTGACATCACCATTTCCGCGAGCGTCATAAACAACAGGCTGAAACAAAGTCTGGTCTTGCAACGTGGAAAGTGTTGCGCTCTTTTCGGTCTGTACCAGTGCGCCTTTTCCGCCTCCGGAACATCCGCTACGGATTTTCAGGGTGTAGGAATTGCCCCCCACCCCCCTATTACGTCCAGAAGGGCTTGCCTGAGAACTTCCGGAAGCGGCTTCCCACGCCTTGATGCTCTCGTCAAGATTCCCTGACAGGCTCGTGCGCTCAAATAGTATTTCTGTGGCACGTTGTCCTCTAAAATCCACGACAAGAGCGATTCTCTTTCGGCGTTGGGGAACTCCCCAACATTGAGCGTCAAGCTGTCGCCAAGCCAGAGACCATCCGTTTCCAGCGATTGCTCCGGCTTTGCTCCATCTGCCCCCCCTGCCCGAAGGTCGAGGAATTGAAACGTCTGGTTGTGCAATGCGGGCAAGTTCTTCCAGCACGGCTCTGAAATCTTCTCCTCCGTTGGAGCTGAACGCTCCTGGTACATTTTCCCAAATAGCGAAAGTTGGGTACATTCCATTTGTCGCTTTCCTCATTTCCTTGATGATTCGCGCGGCATCAACAAAAAGACCAGACCGCCCTCCGGCAAGTCCCGCCCTGCGTCCTGCAATGGACAAATCCTGGCATGGGCTGCCAAACGTGATGCAATCCACAGGCTCTATCTGGTCGCCGTGAATCTTTGTAATGTCGCCCAAGTGCTTCATCTTTCCAAACGCCCGTCCAGCCAGATAGCGCAGCTCTTATATAAGGTAGGCGGTCAGGACTTTGCCGAAGCGAAAGCCTTGCTCATATCAGTGATAATGTCATATCGGTCTTGATATTTGCTGTACACAGTCGTTCCAGTTCCAAGACCAATCTGCGTCTGGTTGATGGAAGCAGGAACTATATAAATGCTTTCCTTCTCTTCGTTTTTTGCAATCAGAAAATAAACATCGCAAGTAGGGAATCGTTTTTCAAGATTAAACGAATAGCAAAAACTCTTATTTGCTCTGCTCGGCCTTGCCGTTTTCACATCAACCTTAACGCTGCCATTAACATAAAGGTCATAGGCGTATCTAGTTGACATTCGCTCAACCGCAAATCCATGTTCTTCCAGCAGTTTTGTAGCAAGGTCTTCGCCATACTTTCCGAATTGCGTTTCGCTTTCTTTCATTTCGATATTAAGAATTTCAGCTATTTTGTAATAGCCACCCGGAAAACGGCGAATTGCATTTGTCAACTTGTCGTTTCCGTAATACTCGCTCAATTCACTTCTTGATGGCATTCTGGTTAAACCAGTGGCAGACATACAGGCTTTCACATACAGCAAGATTTTATCTTGCGTCCAATGCGTTTTTTCTTCCCGATTCATGCGCATCTCCAATCAGAAGGGCAACGAACCGTCGTCCTCAATCACAGAAAAGTCATCGTTCCCGCCCTGCGAGTAGCTAGAACCAGACCCGCCAGCCAGCGTCTTCTTCGGTCTGACCTCATAGTCACCGGAACGAATCTTGTCAACGCTGGTGAAACGGTCAACGACAAGCTTTGTCTTGATGTTCCCATCGTTGCCCATGTACTCTTCCTCACGGAGAACCACGCCGACCAGCTTGCCACGCAGGGTCTTTTCGTCATTGTTGAACTTGTAACCGGGATTGGACTGCTCCACAGCGGTGATGAAACCCTTGAAGAAGGGCAGTGCCTTCTCTTTGTAGCTCTTGATGGTCTTGCCGCCCCATGCCCATTCGCCCGGATTCAGCTTGCCGCGCTCGATAAGGGAAGCGGTCTGCTCACGCCAGTAGCCCTTGAACTCGCCCTCTGCGACTTCCCACTCGATGTTCAGGCGTTCCTTTGAAGGTTCGTCCGTTGCCTTGCAGATACCGGCAACATAGCCGCCAACAGGCAGGTCACGGCGTTCGGTGGCTTCCTGTACGTCATTCCAGTTAATGTTCTTCATCTGTTACTCTCCTTTGTTATCCGGCTGAACCGGGATGTTGTAATACTCACGGATGGTCTTGTCTACGGCGGCGAGGTCGTTCTCAATCAGCGCATCGTTGAACATCCCAAGAGGGGTTTTCACTGTGTCCATCCCATCGTTGCGAGTGCTGAACAGGTATCGTCCGTCTTGCATAACGGTTTTCAGAACGATGGTAAAGTACCCTTCCACGCAGACCTTTTCGTCCAACATCTTTCCGACCGTTTTGAATTTGTCTCCACCATTTTCTCCGCATTCGCTGTGCCCGAAGAAGTAGACCACCACATCGTCTGGCAGTTCCTTTGCCCGCATCAGCAAAGTATTGAAGTTGGCTGCCATGTCGGTGTACTTCTGGTATCCGGCAACCTTTGCGTTCCGCATGAACTCGCCGGTTATAAGGTAGGTGGCGTCGTCAATGACGATGGACTTCCGCTTGGTGCTGTGGATTGCGGCATCAATCTTGCCGTAGTCATTGGTAATGTAGGTTTTCATGTTGCTTCGGAACGGCAGCGGTTTGCCAAGCACGTTGATGACCGCCACTTGTTCCGGGTCAAAATTCCGAAGCGAAGCAGACTTTCCGCTGCCGGAATGACCATAGACCATTACTAATACTGCCATTTTTCTTTCCTTTCTTCGGCTTCATTAGGCTTTATCGTTCTTACTTCGGCTTAACTCGGCTGTATAAAATTAACCAGCCATCAGTTCTGCCAACTGTGCACGGAGGTCTTTCAGCTCTGCTTCCCTGTCCTCAATCTCGGACTGCAAGTCCTCGATTTCAGCCATCCGGTCAGCTTCTTTGGCTTCTGCTTCCTGCTCACGGGTTAGGAAATACACGCCGTCCTCCGGCTCTGTCACGCCACCGAATCTGTCAAGGTTAATCATCTTTTGGTCTCCCTCTCTTACGTTCCTCTTTGATTTGCAACATACTGTACAACTGGTCTTTGTCCATTTCGATGGTAGACCACCGATGGTTACAGGCAAGACACTTCTTGCGGCGAGTGATGCTGTCATTGTCAGGTCGGCTGTCAACCGTTGTAATGTTGTCACTGCCGCACATGGGGCATTTCATTGTACGTCCCTCCACTCGTTTGTGTGATGAGGAATGCGTTTTACTTTGCGATTTTCCTGTTCAATGCGTTCATTTTCAGAGCTGACCCCAATGGCACACAAGACGAGTGCTGCGGCGAGGAAGGCACACGAAAGGAAAACATATCCAAACATTGCTACTGTGCTCTGACTTTTCTGGATTGCATCGCCACATCCTACCGAAAAGATTGCTAACGCGATTCCAAGCGTACAAAGGACATTAGCTTTCAGGCTTTTCACTCTTATTACCTCCAAAACTCAGTATCCATGCCGTAGCCATTGCCACAGATACCGTGATGATTCCACGGGCAGCTGATGCACCTACCAGAATTCCGATGTGATGCACCATCCAGAAGTTCAGCAGAAATACCGCCAAAACCACTGCCAGTGCTATGCCCCACATCAGGGCAACTTCAATCAGCGCTTTCATCTCGTTTCCTTTCTTTTTTTGCCGTTGTTTTTCGATGAATTGCTTTGCCTTGGCTGTTCTGCTCCTAGCTACTCAATGCCAAAGCATGTCGTATATACTCATTGCCATCGCTTCGCTACGCCTTGCATCGCCTTTGCTTATCAAAGCTACACCTTGCATCCATAGCCTTCGCGATGCGCTACTTCTCAACGCTTTTGCTCCACATTTCTTCGCTGTGCCATTGCGTCACCGTTCTGTTCATTGCCTTGCCTTTGCTAATCCTAGCGTCTCATTGCCTTGCCTTTGCAAGTCAGCTCATGTCGTGTCAAATCTACGCCTCGCCATTGCTAGTCACCTCAAATCGTTGCTTTGCCTTCGCCGCACAAGTCGCTGATTCGCAATGCCATAGCGGTTAATTGATGATTTCGTAAGCAAAGCGTCCTTTAGAACTGTTTCTCCACTGGCCGATGCCACGCAGAGCGCCGTAATCCAGCCACTCGAGCACGACCTTTTCGTGAGAATCGTCCAAAAGAACGATTTCAAACTCGCAGGTCGAACCAGCTGGAATCTGCTCGCTGTTGGCAAGGCTTACACGTTCTCCCTGCGCCGTCTGTGCGCGGAGAGGGCGCTGGCACTCGGTAATCTCGCCGTTCACATGAATGGGAATCATCCGGGGAGACACGAAAATAAGACCGTCAATTACCTTCTTGTAGGCCGTCAGCTTGCCGCTTTCGTTCACGGCCTTCTTCTTGCCAGTTTCGGTCTTGCCGCCGATACGACCCAGCATACCGCAAGAATCCTTGAAAAAGCCCTTGATCTGGTAGTCATACAAGGCGGGTTCTCCGTTTTCGTTGCGAGGGAACACGGTCATGCCCTTATCTGCCACAGCATCAGCGCCCAGAGCAGCAACTTCGTTCTCGATGGTGTTTGCATCAGGGGACTTGCTGGCGATGAACTCGCGTGCAATGTTCTGATTGTTAGGCCATGTGCCGAGAACTGCTTCGGTGAATGTGATTCTGACTTTGATTTTTTTCATTTTTGCTCACTCTTTCTTTCTCGATGCGTTCCAGCCGGTCTTTCTCCCGGCTGTGCCAGCGAATTTCTCGCTTGCCGTAGTACTTACCGTTCATCAGGAGCCTTCACCTTTCCTTGTGCAAGTAAAGTACTGTAATGGCCGTAGCTCATACCATATCGTTTTGCGGCATCGTTCATCTGTCGCACGGTATACTTTGGAGCCTCGTGCTTTTGAGGTCTCGCACGTTCTGGCTCCTGCACATCCCAAGTAATTTTGAGCTCACCAGATGCTTTTAGCTCATTCAGTTCTTTTTGCTTTTTGGCTTTGTACTTTTTGATCAAAGCCTTGTTTGCATCTGCTGCGCATTCAGGGTGATACTTCTGAGACCAGACCTTCCGAACCATTGGCTTCTTGCACCAAGCGCATAAAGCCGGTTCCGGATTAGCCTTGATTCCTTTCTTTATAAGAGCCTGCCGTTCTCTGCAAACAATGATTTTACATTCTTCACAGTATTTCTTGCACGGTTTTACAAGGCCAAGAAAGACACCGCAGCGCTCACAGTACTTTTTTTCCATGCTGCATCTCCTCTTTCAGTCTGGCTTCCAGATTATGCCGTTCAAAGCACTGGTTCAGCATCTTTTCCATCCACAGTACATTGTTGGCATCGTTTCTTGATACGCCAGCTGCCATTGCCAGCTTTAATCTGCGTTTGCGGCTTTTCGCCCTGCGAAAATTCGTCACCAGCACTCACCAGCCTTTTTGATGATGAAAGCGGGAACATTCCTGCCGGTAGCTCGGCACAGGCATACGCACTTGGCAATCCAAGTATCAAAAGAAGCAGAAGGGATGCAGCACGTTGCATTTCGCTTAAAGCTTTCATCATCCGGTTTACTAAGCCAAACAGAAAGCGCCTTGTAGTCATACACTTCCGTGATTCTGCACCATTCGATGCTATACCCATCAAAACACAGTCGGTTCATAATACGCATTGCCGTAAGCTTTGCTTCGTAGAGTTCCGCTTCCGTCCACTTGAGCTTGTCCGCTTCGTAGGTCTCAACCGCCTCGTCAATGGCGTGGTGCGCTTCTTCCGGGTATTCAAGGTCTACCTTTAAGGTGATGATCTGTTCCATGTTCATCCCTCCGCTTTCTTGTTCTTCTTCGTCTTTAAGAAGAGATTGACGAAATAGACCTGACCGATGCCAGTCACCTTTGTGGTGGTGTTCACACTGGTATGTCCGTCCGAGTGGCAGATGACCGTTTCCTTGATGGTGAACAGCTTCATCTCCATGCTGCGATGCGTTGGCTTGTTCCAATCAGCACCCTTGCGCTTGATGAGATAACCATTCTCACGCATCCAGGCATACAACCGTTTCTCGCCGATTTCGATGCCGTTCTGCTTGAGCAGTTTAGCCAGCTCACCGACCAGGATACTGTTTTGACTGGTGCTTACTGCATCGCTGAAAATCTCTTTTGGCTTCATCCGTTCCGTGTCGGCCGTCAGAAGTTCAATCCTCTTGTCCTTCTCCTCCAGCTCTTCATGCGCTGCGATCAGCGCAGTTGCAAGGAGCTGTGAGCGGGTGAGCTGCGGCTGTTCAGCCAGCTTCTTCTCCATTTCGTTGAACGCTGCAATGTACTTCAGCTTCCACTCAAGAGCCGCCTTTCCGGTAAACCCCATCGCCAGCAGGGTGAAACCGTCACGGTTCATCAGGTAAGCCCTCTGTTCCCTGCCGTAGCTGTCCTGATCTGTGCCTTCAAAGAACATCTGCGCAAAATTGCGCACATCTTCTTTGAGGTTGTCTACCGCCCTGAGAACGTCACGGTGATTCTTGCCAAAGTTTCTGCAATCTGGCGACTGGATACTACAGGTTCGCCGTTCTGGGTGGATAAGATGATATCGTTCATTTTTGCTCCTTTCTTACTCGCTCGAATCCTGAATATTCAAAATCCGGCAGATGCTTTTCTTGATTCCGGGCGTTTCCAGCTTCCCTGTCTTGACCTTGAAAAGGTAAGAACGGTCAAAATATCGTCCAGTGTCCTCCTTGACTTTTTCAATCAACCAGTCGTTGGTCTTGTCTTTTTGGATAAGAGCAATCTCGATTTGTTTGCCAAAGTCACACAGAGGCTTTTTTTCAGCCATTATTTCACCTCCGGCTATTGATTTTTACGCATAAGTGTAATATAATTAAGTTGCTATAAATCATTCATTACGCCTTCGCGGTACAGTCTTAGTATAATACGCTTTCGCGTAAAATGCAAGGCTTTTTTAAGCGTTCGCGTAATTTCAGCAAACCTTACAATGCGGAGACTGGAATTATGGCAAACTTGTACGAAAATATTGAAAAACTCTGCAAGCAGCGTGGAGTAAACGTGACCACTATGTGCAAGGAATCGGGCGCAAGCCGTGGGTCTTTGACCGATTTGAAGAACGGAAGAAAGCAAACATTGAAATATGAAACGCTTGATAAGATAGCTTCTTATTTTGAAACAAGCGTGGATGCTTTGGTTTCTGGCGAGCAAAAAGAAAACTCGCCCCAGCAGCCGCAAAGTGAAGTCGATGCAGCAGTGGAGCGGATTAGAAAAAAACTCGAATCTATGCCGAAAGAGCAGCGTGAAGCTCTGATGAACCTGATCGAGAAGATGTGAGGTAAGCCCGTGTATTACTTGTTGTGTGGCTGTGCCTTTTGCTTCTGGTTCATGCAAGCCTTGTTAAAAGGCAACGACCGTGTGCTATATGGCAACAGCAGAAAATATCGTTACCGTAGAAACCAAAAAAAAAAGAACTGGTTCTGACCCGGTAAAATAAAAACCCCTTGTGCCGGGCTGGTGTAGCTCTGTGCAAGGGGTTTTCTATTATTCCAGGTCTAGGGCTTGCTCCGCTGCCGGAATTTTTTCAGGATGTTCCAGCAGCCATGCAATAAATCGGTCAATCTTGGCTCTTTCCTGTTCACTCATTGCGGCATATCCTCCCGATCAGTAAAAATGAATGTTCATTTGATAGGATTATACATCTTTTAGTTGTAAAGTCAATGTATTTTCAACAACTTCGTAAAAATCGAATGTTTTCTTCGCATCCATTACTTTGTATCAGGGAAGCGAAAAATCGCAATGACAATGATTAAGAGCCACATTAAGTTTAAGTTACCCTTTGCTTTGTAACATTCCGTTGAGCATGGAACGAAAGGGGTTATTCGGTAAATCGTCCAGCACATCTGCTTTGACGAGAGCGTTTGTGCTGATGCTGTGCGAAACATTGTTTAGCTGCACAATGGCATCGTCCAAGTCTTTTACGGTTGCTCCACGCCGTTCCATTGACTGAAGGAAGGTTTTCACTTCTTCAAGAACAATAGGGTTTTCGGTTTTATAGAATCCGTTCGTAAAGTCCATCTTTCCTCCAATCACAGCTCTACGAGCTGCCCATCAATGCGTTCGATGTTATCTGCCGGGTCACGCCCATCGTCCAAGGCGGCTATGGCACGTTCTAGGATGCCTTTCGCTTCGAGGTAAGCATCTTTATCAGCTTCGTAACCAGAAAGGCTCAGGACAAGCTCCAGCGTCCGTCTGCGGGCGTATGGGACAATCAGAGCATCTACAGTTCGGTTCATTAGCTTTCCTCCCATGGTTCAGGTGTGTGTGGCTGCCCATCGGTAACGCTGGCGGGCATTCCGTCGATGATTGGCATACGTTCATGGTTCCAGATTGCAGTTTCTTTCATTTTGTGTTTCCTTTCTATTTGGAATTTTTTGACAATACAGTTATAACACAGGCTGCTGTTGGTTTTCCATAGCAGCTTTTTCCATTTTTTGGCTTGTCGAATCCAGCAGTTTTGCAGAATTTTGTTAAAAGGGCGTGAATTTATGGATGAATATTTGGCAAGAACGGCCAAAGCATTAGAGATGGCACGGATGCGTTCCGGCTTAAGCCAGCAGAAATTAGCAGCACGAATGGGCGTGAATCGTGGCACGATTGCCAACTGGGAGCAAGGTCTGGCAGCCGTTTCCCTGCCAATGGCTATGCGCTGGTTCACCTGTTGCGGCGTATCGGCGGCTCGATACATGGACGCTTGTATTTATCCTGGACTGCTAGAGCATCTGGAAGACGACCTTTCCAACATGGAAAAGCGTCAGATTCTCATAGATGCCATGATAGAATGTTCTTCCTACGAGATAGATGCCTTGTTGTATATGCGGTACGGAGATCACGGCTCAGACCATATCGGTGTGCTGACGGAGATTCTTGCAAACCTCCACACTCCATTGAAGGACAGGGTCTCTGTTTGCCGGATGGTATCGGGCAACTATGAGATAGCGCAAGCTACCGGAACAGACCCAGACCCAAATGGAACCGCCCCGAAGATGGAAATACTCTATCAGGCGCAAGATGCCGGAACAGAAGCTGCCATGAGGTCCAATGATTCTTATACCGTGAATCCGAATAATATAAGTGGTTGATTGTCGAATTATCGTTGTTTTTGCAGAACATTTTGTCCACTTTTTGTACACCTATTAGGCAAATCCACTTTGTCATTCCGTCCCCCATAGTTTGTAAATCGACAACATTCGCGCGGAATAAATGACGGATTAGCGTTAATTTGTTGTTTGCGATTGAGTGGCTCGTCAATCCGTCCCCCATAACACCAGCTTAAAAGTTTTTCATCCACTTTTTGTACACGTTAGATAAGACTAATCGTTAAGCGTTTCAACCTTTCGAATGTTGAGCAGCTGTTTATTTGGCAGTATTCGCTTTGTGTTTTCCACTTTTTAAGAGAGAAAGAAAATATTTTGTGGAAAATTTTCTTCTTCTGCTATTAGTAGAAGTTATTTTATAATCTTGTTAATAGTCTTGTTTTATATAATGTAAAGAGGTGTACAAAAAATGGATATAGGTGTACAGATTGTGGAAATAGGTGTACGAAATGTGTACAGTTAGGTGTACAAGAAGTGGAAACAGGTGTACACTTGCTATTGATTTGTACACCTGTTTGTGGTATACTCTTATACGAGAGGAGGCGTGATAAGAGTGTCCGATATTAAGGGCGGGAACTTGGTTGAAAAGAGCCGACAGCTTGTTTGGGCAAAGTTCACTGACTATACAGCAGGAGAGCTTCGGCTGCTTGAAGTGTATCTTAGCCGTATCAATCCGAGAGACCCCGAAACTTCAACGGTTCAGTTTACGTTACAAGAATATTGCGAATTTTTAGGGTTAAAAATCAACTCTAGGAATTTGAAAGCACAGGTTAAGCATTTCATCGACAACTCTGTTGAAGTTCCTAGAGGTGACGGTTCAGGCTCGTTTGACCTTTATCCCCTGTTCAGCAGAGCAACTGTAAATTTTGAACCTAGTTTGATGAACATTACTGTGTCGTTGTGCTGTAACCCACTTCTACAACCTGTTTTCTTCGACATTGCAGAGCGTGGATATGTCAAGTATCGCTTGCGCTACACAGCGAATATGAAATCTCAGTATAGCATTTTGCTGTATTCAATTCTCAGAGAGTTCATCGGACGTGGCGTGAGCCAGCCCGAAATTACGTTGGATAGATTAAGGGAACAGCTTGGCGCAAAAGAACCTAGCTATCAAGAGTTCAAGCATCTTAGGCGGCGTGTCATTGATATTGCGGTAGCTGAAATAAACGAAGTATCAGACCTGTGCGTTGAATATGACAAGGTCATGAGAGGTCGCAATGCGGTTGCTGTGAAGTTCGATGTAGCTTTCAAGTCTAATGAGCCAGTCATAGACGTGGAAGCTAACGAGGTTGAAAGCGTAGAGCTAAAAGATGTTCCAAAGAGCCAACGACCTGCCAGAAAGCCCCGCAGTGGCGCATACGAGAATGTGGATTGGGCATCTATTGCGCCGGAGATGTCTAAAAGCCAGTGTATCTTGACTGCAAAGCTGGTGGCAAAGAGATTGCCGGAGAAGTATCCGAACATCAAGCCTAACAAGAAAAAAGAAGCTGTTGTGAACATCATTGAGAATGCATACAGGATTCTTGCCAATGAGCGACTTGATAGGATTGAAAAAGACCCCGGCGCTTATATGTATTCAATTCTGAAAGAAGCAGACCTTGACGATTATGCTACGTTTGATGATAGCTTCTTGAAGCAGTCAGACGCAGCGTATTAAGCAGAAAGGAGCGGTATGAAGAAGCAGGAAATTGTGTGGTATTCCGTTAAAGATGATGGGATGCCAACACCAGAAATCATTGAAAGAACGAAAGGCCGGTTCTTGTGTTCTGCAAAAACGACCTATCTGAAAGATGAATCTGTAACGGCAACAAACACAGTTGCAGCGTTTATTGAAAAAGGCGAGTTTGTAAACACATCGTTTCAGAGGTTGAACATTTCTTCGGACGCTTGCTTTATTGCAAGAGTGGTAGCGTGGGCAGAAATGCCGATATACGAATAAAGAAAGAGTGATAAAAAGGAGAAAGAATGGGATGGATTAGTGTGAAAGATGAGTTGCCAAATTATAGGGAGAATGTAATTGTTTTCACGGAAAAGCATATTGACGTTGGACATTTGGCAAGAGGAAGATATGGTTCGTTGTGGTGGGAAAGGGATTCCGTTGATGTATGGAAGGACAACGAGGTTTTAAGAGATGTAACCCATTGGATGCCGCTTCCTGAAGAACCAGAAAAATAAAGAAAGAGTGATAAAATGGCAAAAATCATAGCCGTCGCCAACCAGAAGGGCGGCACAGGAAAGACCACAACAAGCACCTGTCTGGCTGGTGCATTGCAGTTGCTTGGCAAGAAGGTGTTGCTGGTGGACTGCGATGCCCAGTGCAACGCAACGGACACATACGGCGCACAGACAGAGGACGTGTGTACTTTGTTCGATGTAATGACCCGGCAAGGTACAGTCGAAGAAGGAATACAGCACTGCGAAGCCGGTGACATTCTTCCGTCAGACAGTGCATTGAAGGACATTGACGAGCAGCTTGTCCGGGACATGGGTAAGAACTTCCGGCTACGAGAAGCGCTGGAATCTGTGTCAAACCAGTATAATTATATCGTGTTGGACACTCCCCCGCAGCTTGGCCTTGCGCTTGTGAACGCTCTGATCGCCGCCAACAGCATCATCGTGCCCATCACGGCAGACCGATACGCACTGGCTGGTCTGAGCCAGCTTTCGCAGACCATTGGCGATGTTCGCAGATACTTTAACCCGACCTTGAAGATTGAAGGTCTGCTTCTGAACCAGTACAAGAGCCGTGAGAACCTGTCCAAAGAGGTTGTAGAGCAGCTCCCGGTAATTGCACAGAGCATGGGAACAAAGCTGCTTGACGTGAAGATTAGACCGTCTATGGGGGTTCGCAAGGCACAGGCAGAGCGTCACAGCCTGTTTAGCGGGGACACGGCAAAGAGTACCAGTGCAGAGGACTTCAAGGCGTTGGCGAAGATGATTGTTGAGGAGGACACAAAATGAGATTGATTGACGGCGATATCGTTCAGAGTGAAATTGCTAGCTACTGGGCTGGAGCTAAAAGCAAAGAAGAAAAAGATGCATATATGGACGCTCTTGTGTCGGTTATGGATACGGCAGAATTCCAAAAATGGACACCAGCAAACTATGAATGGGATTTACCAAAAGAGAAGAAAGAAGTTTTGTTGGCTGACAAAGATGGAAGCATTTATATTGGCTATTATTGGAAAGGGCTATGGTGGAACAATCGAGGAATTGTAAAATCGTTCAATCCGGGAGAAATTGAATACTGGATGCCAATTCGTGAGCTTCCGAAGAGAGTGGAGGAAATGTAAAATGAAGCCAACCAGCAAAAAAACATCCGGCTTGTTGGGCGGGTTTGACTTCCAGCCTGTTTTTTTGGAGCAGACATTAAGCCGAAGTGAGCCAAAGGAAGAAGAAGTAAG
>CYGL01000040.1_pt1 | contig 58333 bp, 101 predicted proteins | sample 485531 | NCBI WGS metagenome assembly CYGL01 (sample SAMEA3497897, study PRJEB9818) | human gut metagenome | reverse complement strand
AGGGAGTTTGGAATAGTTGATCGATTATTTCATTCTGTCGTTCACGGCTGTTGCTAAGGAACTGCGAAAGCAAATGCCTGGCATCTTCGTTACTGGTGAAATCAATGACAGCAATGTCAAGAAGTTTCCGTGTGTGCAGATAGAGGAAAACAGCAATCTTCCTGTACACATTGATTCTGCTGGTCACAGCAAGTACGCTGCTGTTTCCCTGCGCGTTCGTGTTTACTCCAACAAGGACACCGGGCGCATTGCGGAAGCACGCTCTATCGTTGGAATTGTGGATTCTGTATTGGAACCGCTCAATTTTTATCGCAAATCGTTTGCCCCGTTGAATGGGCTGTACAACAATTCCGTCTATCGGATTGATTGCAGCTATGGGGCAACAATCGGAGAAGACGGAATGATTTACCGAAACTAAGGAGGTAAACATTCTATGAGTACTGCTATCTCCGGTCTGAATACCACCCTGTATTGTGGCGACAGCGCAACCGCTCTGACGAAGCTGTGCGACATCAAGGATGTGCCCGACCTGATCTCTGAGCCGAACCTTCTGGACGCCACTACTCTGTCTGACCCTATGCAGGTCAACATCTTTGGCATCATCCAGTCCGATACCAAGTCTTTCACCGCCAACTACAACAAGACTGACTACAAGAAGGTCAAGGAAGCTGGCTACGATGAGACTTCTGAGAGCAACACCGTGAAGTACTACGCCCTGAAGATGCAGGACGGCTCCGGCTTCACTTGGCAGGGTATGCACCAGGTTGGTCTGTCCGGCTTCGGCGTTGACGAGGTTGTGGAAATGACCATCAACTGCATCTTCACCAAGAAGCCCGAGTTCAGCGAGACCCTGACTGTCACTGGCGGCTAAACCGCAAAATCGAATCAATCAAAATGGGCAGAACTGAACATCGGATTTGGTTCTGCCCCTATTTATAAAGGAGAGCATTTATTATGGCTGCAAAGGTTATCAATTATCATTCCCCTGATGGCAAGAACACTTATGAGCTGACTTTCACCCGTGACAGCGTGGAAGCCGCCGAACGTGCAGGCTTTCAGATTGGCCAGTACGCTCAGATGATTAATCTGCTGTCCAACTCCCGTGCTCTGTTCTACGGCGCTTTCATTGCACGGAACAAGGGCATCAAGCGCAAGGACGTTGACGAGATGTTCCAGCATACCGAGGAGAGGGAAGAGCTGATGGGCATTTTGCTTGAGATGTTCATGGACGCTTCCAAGTCCCTGCTGGCAACTGACACTGAGGACAAGACCGCAAAAAACGCAACGTGGGAGATTGTGTAACCGCACAATCTCAGGAAGCAGACGGAGAGGGGGAGCCATTCTCCTTCTCCAAGCTGTTCCATGATGTAGAAGCCTATTACATCTCCATCGGCATGACATACGACCAGTTCTGGAACGGCGATGTCTGGCTGGCAAAGGTCTACCGTGACGCAGAGGAGCTGCGGGAACGCAGAGCCAATGCGGAAGCATGGAGAAATGGCTTTTACATGGCATCTGCGCTTTCCTCTACGGTTGGCAATATGTTCCGCAAGAAAGGGTCTAAGCCCATCAAATACATGGATAGACCGATTCCCCTTACCCAAAAGGAGAAAGACGAGTATGAATACCAACGCGCAGTTGAGGCGCAGGAGCGAATCAGGAGAATGATGTTCTCTATGATGGAAAGTGATGGTGGTAGTGATGGCTGATGTTGATATTACAAGCTTATCCGTAGAAATTTCTGCGGAATCGCAGGGCGCAGAGCTTAATATCGACAAGCTCGCTACCGCCATTTCTAATTTGCGGACGAAAGGCAACGTCACAAAGGTTGTAAACAGCCTTGACAAGCTGTCCGGTTCCATTGCGACGTTGAAACAGTCATCCGCTGGAATGTCCGGGCTGGACAAAATCACCAGCTTTCTGAATGGGCTTTCCAACGTCAACACTACCGCAAGCGCAAAGAGCATCAACACGGTCGTGAACGCCATCAAGAAGATTCCTGCGGCAGTCTCCGGCTTGAACGGAGTGGACTTTTACTCCATGTCTGGAAGCATTACTCAGCTCACTAACGCTTTGGCTCCATTGTCCATTCTGGACGCATCGAACCTTAAAGCTCTTGGCAGCGCTTTCAATGCGATCGGAAAGGTTCCTGACCTGACCGACAAGCTGAAAGCAACAGACCTTGATTCTTTTGCAAGCTCTTGTCAAAAGATTTCTACTGCTCTTACTCCCCTTGCATCTCAGCTCGACAAGGTAGGCAACGCTTTTGCAAAGCTCCCGCCGCAGTTAAGCAAGGTGGTCACACAGGCAAACCGTGTGACTGCTGCCAACGAAAAGCAGCGCAAGAGCTATCTCAGTCTGTCCAATCAGATGAACGGCTTTATGCGGAACATGGCAAAGCTGGTTTCGTTGAAAGCTATCGCTGAGTATCTTGGCAACGCTGTTGCAAAATTCAATGACTTTTATGAAGCAACGGACTTGTTTCATAATGCTATGGGCAATTTGAGCGGTGAAGCCGATACGCTCATTAGCAAGATGCAGGGCTTGCTTGGTGTTGACCCGACCAAAGCGATGACTTACATGGCTACCATCCAGAGCTTGGGTACTTCGTTTGGTTTGGCCAGCGACAAAGCATACGTTCTGTCTAAGAACCTGACTCAGCTTGCCTATGACGAAGGCTCCTATTGGAACAAAGACGTTGCAGAAACCTTTACCGCAATGTCCTCCGCAATCTCTGGTGAGATTGAGCCTATTCGCCGTTTAGGCGTTGACCTGTCTCAGGCACGGTTACAGCAGGAACTTCTTGCTTTGGGCTTTAACAAACAGGTTTCTAGCCTGTCTCAGGCAGATAAGGCGGTTCTTCGTTACATTGCCATTATGAAGCAGACTGCTAATGTGCAGGGCAACCTTGCACAGACCATTCAAAGCCCTGCGAACCAGATTAAGATTCTGAAAGCGCAGTTGGATATGCTGGCGAAGTCTGTTGGCTCTCTGCTTTACCCTGCCCTGAAATCCATTCTCCCCCCGCTGATTGCCGCTGTTCAGCTCATTCGAGAGTTTGTTGAGTGGGTGGCAAAGCTGATGGGCGTAAAGGTCGTATTCACTGATTTTACCAAGAGCGCTGACAGCGTTGGCGGTATCGGTGATGCAATGGATGACACGGCAGACTCCACCAAGAAAGCTGCCAAAGCCCTCAAGGACTATACGATGGGCTTTGATGAACTGAATATCATTGACCCAACGCAGGGAAGCTCTGGCTCTGGAAGTGGTGCATCTGCTGGCAACATCTTGGGCGATGTAGACCTGTCCGGCTACGATATGTTCAAGAACTATGTTGGCACATCTATTGATGAAATGAAGGAGAAAATCAAAGGGTTACTTCCTTTGATTGAATCTATTGCGGCCGCATTTGCCCTTTGGGAACTTGGAAAGTTTATCAAGCAAATCGGAGAAGTTATTAATGGCATGAACGGCATTCAAAAAGCCGCTGCCATGATTGCAATTCTTGTTGTGGAGTGGGCCATTACACAAAAGCTCTCCGATAGTTTCCTGAAAACCGGCGACACGACAAAACTGTTTGGCGAATGGCTCACCGCCGCAGCCGCAGCGATTGGCGGCTATGCTTTGTTGGGGCCGGAAGGCGCATCTCTTGCTCTTATTGTAAACGCAGTCGTACAGCTTGAGTCCATCAAGACAAACTTGTCTGAAGGTGTTGTAAAAGCTACCGACGCAGCCGTTTGGATTCAGGGCATTAGCGCTGCTGTAACAACCGGAATTGCTGGTGCGGTATTTACCAAAACTGCCACAGGATTCTCGCTCGGTCTTTCCGTTGGCGCTGTTCTCGCCTTGTCTGCCATCACTTATGGTGGCACAAAAGGCGGCTCCATTAAACCGGGAGACTCCATCGACGCTTTGCTAACGACATTAACCGCCGCCGCTGGCGGTTTTGCTGGCGTGACTTTGGCTTTAGCTGCTGGCGCTTCCGCTCCGATTGCCGGTGCAGCGCTTATTCTTGGTGTTGGCGTTGGCGTTGTTTTGGAACAACTCGGTATTACCTTTGGCGAAAAAGACCGCATCAAAGAAGTTGAAGATTATATCAAGCGTTACGAAGAGGCGGGTTATACTACGCTTGCCATTCATTATCGGCTAAAGAATCTTGGGTTTTCCGAAGAAGAAGTTCAAATGGCAGAAGACGGAATTGATTCTACATTTGAAATTCTCCGTTATACTTTCAACAAAAAGCTTGAGGCTTTGAATGATTGGTTTTCTGAGAAGTGGGCCGGATTCAAAGAAAACTTCTCCAAAGCTTGGAACAGTCTTAGCGAGGCTGTTTCATCTGCGGAAGAGAGCCTTAACCAAGCTAGCGCCGATTTGAAGCAGTGGTTTGTCGGCGTTGGTGAGTGGTGGAGTCAGAAGTGGGCCGGATTCAAAGAGAACTGGGACAAGGCTTGGAACAGTTTGGTTGATACTGTTAAGAACATTCCCAAGAAAATGCTTGAGTATGGCAAAAATATTGTGGACGGTCTTATTAAAGGTATCAATCAAGGCATTGAAATCGCTAAGAAAACAGTTGGTGGTCTGGCAAAAGCTATTCTTGACAAGTTCACTGGCGATTTGGACATTCACTCTCCTTCTAAGGTGTTCGTTGATTATGGTAGCTATATTGTTCAAGGTCTTGCAAACGGTATCACTGGTTCTCTTGGTTACGTCAACGATGCTATGAATAAACTCGTAGACGCCACCAAGCTCAAGGGCGAAGAGATGGCGAACTATGGCATTGACTGCGGCACGAACTACGTCAACGGCATCATTTCCGGGCTAGACTCTAAGTGGACCGAACTCGATAACAACCTCAAAACCAACTTCTTCAGTACGGTGCAAACTTTTATTCAGGCAGCACAGAGCGGAGATTGGAAAACGGTCGGCGCTACCATTGCTGCTGGCATTTGGGGTGCTATGGGTGATGAGCAGCGTAAACGCGCCAAGTCCGTTGCAAGCGACCTTGTAAGCAGACTAAGCAAAGAATTGAAAAGCCAAGCTTCTTCTCTGCTGAACACCGCTGCTACCATTGGGAAAAATCTGGTGAACAATCTGACCCAAAACTTTGGAAAGGTTTCCGCTGAAACTCAGACGATGCTTTCCGGCATTACGCAGGCTTTCGGAAACGTGAAGTCTCCTCTCGCAACGGCAGCTAAAGCCATCAGTGCGGCGCTTTCTGGTGGTTTACTCAGCTCTTTCCCGACGATTTTTGCCGGGTTTGCAAGTCTGGTAAGCACCATCGGAACCGCAGTGGCAGGAATGCTTTCTGCTGTGGGTGCTGCCCTCAGCGCTACGATTTTTGGCATTCCCGCTGGAATTGTAGCCCTTGCTGCTGCCGCTACCCTTGGTATTGCAATCGCTGGAATCGTATCTAAACTTGGCGGTAGCCATTCTACCGGTAGTTACAGTGACACATCTCAGTATGTTGGAAGCTCTAGCTACAATTCCTCGACATCCGGATCTTCCTATAGCGGCACCTATTCTGCCGCAAGTGGAAACTCCGAAGAGATGAGGAATGCTGTGTACAACGGCTGCTACAATGCATTCCTCGACATCTGGCAGCGGTACGGGGAAGCAATCTCCGATGGCAGAGATGTGAAAGTGTACCTCGATGGCAAGCAGCTCACTGCTTCCGTTGAAAAAACGCAGAAAGAACGTGGCATGTCCATTATGGGTACTGAAGTTTACTCTTACTAAGAAAGGATGGTTCAGATGGCCAATATTCCTGCACTGGTTACGGTGAATGGCGTAGAGCTGCCGGAACCTTCCTCTTATGAGGGAACGACTAGCACGATCGTGGACTCTGGGCGAAATGTTCAGGGTAAAGTTGTTGGCGCTGTCGTGCGGCATGATGTGGCAAAGGTCTCCATGTCATGGAACTACCTTACCGCGCGGCAGTGGGCCGACATCTTAAGCCTTTTCACCACGAATTTTTACTGCACTGTTAAATTCTATAACCAAGCCACAGCCGGTTATACCACGCGCCAGATGTATGTTTCGGACCGCACCGGCGGCATGTGGCGTAGAGGGCCGAAGACCGGTGGCGTGATGGGGTGGACAGGGTGCAAACTTTCTCTCGTGGAGGTATGACGTATGGTTGAAGTCTCCGATAAGTGGAAAGAAAAATTTAACGAAACCCTTGTTCCAGAATCTTTTGTAGAGATTACCTGCGGAATCACTGAACCGGGCATCAATAAAAAAGCTACCATCGTCACGTCATCGGCAGCCCCGTTCTCCACTTTTCACAATATTGCACTTTCCGATAACGCTTCCATTTCGAGATATTCCACAGGAGAGCCCAATCTCACTGTTCTTGATGGAAGCTGTAACATCGTCCCTTCTTCTCCTCCGTATGGAACTACTGGTTTTTTGAGCGCCGAGATTTTTGACGATTCGAACCATCCTGTTATCCGGCTTGAACTTCCAAGTGAAAACAAGTCTTCCGTTCCTGGCGTTTCGATTTGCTGGTCTACAGTATTCGGGGAGTACGCTACGGATTTTTCGGTCAGTGCATACCTTGGAACTAGCAAGCTAAAAACTGTGACCGTAAATGGAAACAAATCGGTCCGTTCTGATGTTGAGGTTGAACTTTCAGGGTTTGATGCCGTAGAGATTGAAGTTCTAAAGTGGTGTCTCCCCGACCGAAGAGTAAGGGTTGAGCAAGTGAAAATCGGAAGGTATCTGGTGTTTGACAAGACCAAAATCTTGTCCTACAGTCATTCTTCTGCAAGAGACCCTATCTCCGGGCAGCTTTCTCAGGAGTCGATTTCTTTTAGTTTGGATAACAGTGACCGTACATGGGACTCCGTAAACCCTCAAGGAATTTACAAATACATCTATGAGCGCCAGCCTGTCACTGTTCGTTATGGAATGGATGTTGACGGAAAGACTGAATGGGTGAGCGGAGGAATGTTCTTCCTGTCGGAGTGGAGCGTCCCTGCCAACAGTATTGAGGCGTCCTTTCAGGCGCGAGACGCTTTCCTGTATCTATCCAGCACGAAGTACACCGGAAGAAAATACGGCACGCTCTATGAGATGTGCTACGATGCCTTGGAGCTGTTGGAAGCGGATGAAATTACCTTCGATATTTCGGATGAACTGAAAGATTACTCCACCGACATTACAAGCGATGAGTCTACTTATCACAATTCCGATATTTTGCAGCTTGCGGCAAACGCTGCTGGAATGGCTTTGTACCAGACTCGTGATGGCGTGATAAAAATTAACCGAGTCTACGGCTCCGATGCCTCCAACCCCGTGTTGGACATTCCGGTACTGAACAATTATTCTTGGCCGGAAATCACCTTTGCCCAGAATATGCTCAACGTAGTGACCACCGTAGGAAATGCCACCTACGCTTATCCTGAAAATCCTTCGGGCAAAGGCGTGAGCCAGACTCTGAGCAATGTTATGCTCACAAAGGGCATCCTTGCAAAATCCAGGAATGCCCTTACGGAGTCTTACGGAGTCCTTTCCAACCGCCGCAAGGCTTCTCTCGCATATCGGGCAAGCCCTACTATTGACGCCCTTGATATGGTAAAGATTCACCATCAGTTCAATTATGATGCTGTCTTGCTGGCGACCAATGTAAAGTACACTTTCAATGGGTGTTTCAAAGGTACTATAGAGGGGTACATGATGGCAGATGCTCAGGCTTTGTTTCTTGACCATGTCAGCGAACAGCTTGACTGGGGAGATTCCGTTGTTCTTTCCGCTACCCTGTCCCCCGCTACCATTGATTCTCCCAAAATCAACTGGGCAGTTTCTCCCGAAGGAATTGTCTCCCTTCACGTTCTGACAAACGCAGAGGGAAAATCCACTTGTCAGGTCAAATGGAACTCCCCCGGCTCGGCTATCGTTACTGCTTCTGCTGGCGGCAATTCTGCCAGCTGTTCGTTCCTCACCACTGAATATTATCTTTCCAATATTCCGGAGGGTAAGACAGTGCTTATGGACGAGGGTAGCAACGTCGTGGAGTTCATTGTTGCCAAGCATGGCTATGAGAGCAGGCTGAACGGGGTAGGACGTACGCTTTTAATTCGTAAGCGTTATCCAACCCTTATGAATTGGGACTCCAGTTGGTCTGCTTATGCACAGAGCGATATAAATACATGGCTCAATGGCGAGTATCTCAATACCTTCTCTTCGGCACAAAAAGAAGCGATTGGCAGCACTACATTTTATTACACTCCCGGCTTTACTGCTATGGATTTCTCTGTTGGAAGTAGCAAGGTGAGCACTATGTCTAAAGCTGTATTTTTGCCTTCTGCGCATGAATTTGGAGGCGATTGCGAAGGCAATGACGTTTTTGGCTGGACAAAGAACTCTCCTGACTATAAATACAATGAAGGAACTTCGTTCCCGCAGGCCAAGGGCATATTGGAATCCATGCTTGCTGCCGATAATGCAACTATCACTAATGGTAGATGCCGTGTGTTCACTCGAACTCCTTTCCTTTATAGTGCCGAGTATGCCTCTTACTACCATTCCAGTGACCGTAAAGATTTTCTGAGTAGGATGGTTACAACTCTTGAATACACTGTCATCGACGGAAGTTCTGGATTTTCAGTATTGTGGGGTCATACGGCTGCCCTTGGGCCTAGTTTGCTCTATTATTGCGCACATCCTTCGTTTACCCTGCCCGAAACCACACAAATCGATGCCAATGGCAAATTAGTTTTTTGAAAGGTGATTACATGGCAACATGGATTACAGACCGCACACAAGCGGATATTGACCGCGTAAAAGAAATCGCTGTCAAAGCCAGAACCGGCACATGGACAGAAGAAGAGCAGCAAGAATGGGCCTCCGGCATGAAGGGCGCTCTGAGCTATACGGATTACAACCGCATTGAAAACGGAATCAAAGAACTTGCTGAAATCGTTGGCGCACCTTATTCTGCAAGGATTGTACAGCAAAACATTCAAGTTGTTACTGCGAAAAATGAAAGCGGCGACATTCCCGCGTGGGACACTTATCCCGCCAAGGCCGAGTTCTTTATGCCGCTGACGGCCAAGAAAGCGGGCCTGCTGCTCCGCTCGCTGGAATTCCGCGTCAAGGGCTATGTGCCGGGCATAATGCGCACCGTCCTGCGCAAATACGGCTCCACGACCGCCCTGGCAGATAAGTTCATCGACATTGTCCGCGGCTACAACGACGTGGTGCTGGACATGGGTAGCATCGCGCTGGAAAAGGGCGTCGAATACCAGCTCTATTTCGCCGCCTCCAACAACTTCTACCCGCCCTCTGTCCAGCCCTCCTGGGTCGCAGTAAACGACTGCATCGACATCGCCCACGGCAGCGCCTACTATGGCGACGACCGCAAGCTTATTTTTTCAGGAACAGTCGGTTTAACTGTGCCTGTGGAAGCTGGTTGGGCAATCAATGATTACCTGACCATTGCGGATGCCATTCGGTGGATTGATAACGTGAAATCCATTCGTTCCAAATGCAGCGGCAAAAGCTCTACCCCGGAAACTCCCGAGGCGTTGAGCTATCATTTTGTGGTTATCAATCAAATAGAAAAAGTTTTGTCTGACATTGAAGCGATGGCAAAGGACCATTTACTTTATTGTTCAGATACAATATGCGGAGGTGAACCCTATTATGCACTTTGTTGACCGAAAGGCAAAATATCCCGGGCGTTGGACTATGACGAAATCTGACGGTACATCAGAAATCATCACTTTGATTCGTAATGATGAACCTGTTGTCGATGGCACTCCAATGAACGCTGACACGCTCAACACATTAAGTGATGTTGCAGGGGCTGACATTGCAAGGGAAAAGGCAGAGGCTGCCGCAACCGTTGCGTCAACCGCAAAAGACGCTGCTGAGTTAGCCGCAAACTCTTCGGAAAAAAGCAAAGACGCTGCGGCGAAGAGTGAAGCTGCGGCAAAGCAGTATGCGGGCAATGCGAATCAGAGCGCTCAGGAAGCCGCTGACAGCTTGCAGGCGCTCAAGGACGGCATTGCCGCTGGTGACTTCAAAGGCGAGAAAGGTGACACTGGCCCCATCGGCCCGGTCGGCCCGCAGGGGCCGCAGGGCGAGAAGGGCGAGACCGGTGAGGTGGGCCCTGCTGGCGCACCTGGCAAGGACGCCACCGTGGACGCCACCCTGAGCCAGAGCGGCAAGGCAGCAGACGCTAAAGTGACCGGTGACGCACTGGTAAGAAAGGCCGTCATAGATGACACCGCAGTCGGCACCGATGCATGGAGCAGCAAACACCTTGTGGATGTGCTCTGCCCGCCGCTGGACGAGACCGGGAACCCGGTGCAGTGCTACCCTGTGGCGGGATATCCGCTGGGGGTGACTGCCAGTTGGGAACCCGTGCAGAAGGGGAGTGGAACGCCGTCACCGGAGAACATCCGTCCCATCAAGGGGTGTGACAGCGTCGCAGTGACAAGGTGCGGGGAGAATGTAGCCAAACTTGTGATGGGATTTGAGCTGATTAACGGAACGGGAAGTCTTTCCGAAAACCAGTCTTGGTTTGTCACGGAAATGATTCCTGTATTTGGGAAAACCATACAGAGCGATGGATTTAGTTCTCGTTATCGTTATTGGTATGACGACAAAAAAAAGTTTATAAAGATTACAGGTTCGGATTCTGTTATTTCAGGAGCCTACTATGTTCGCAGAAACTCCAAGATTTCCGGTTATGACAAGCCATACATTAAATATGGTTTAGATTCGTCCACCACCTACGCCCCTTACACCGGTCAAACCGCTACCCTCTCCCTGCCCCGCACCATCTACGGCGGCACGGTGGATGCAGTGACGGGTGAGGGGAATGAGAGGCGGAAGCTGCTGACGCTGGACGGGACAACTAACAAGTTTACATATGATGGTATGTTTTGGAGTCTACCAAAAAAATCGACACCCGGTATACTTAATAGCTATGACACAAATTGTAGTCATTTTCCTCACGGCACTTTCTGCGGGAACGAGCAATTTGAGTTTCTTTTCACGACAACGCAGTTGATGAGCAAGTATTTCCCAGATGTTAATGCCTTAAATGCTTACCTTGCCGCCCAGTACGCCGACGGAACACCTGTCCAAGTCTGCTACGAGCTGAAAATTCCTACTTCCTTCACTACGACCGGCGCACAGCCCATCCCCGCTTTAAGCGGCGTGAACACCCTGCTGACCGATGCAGACAGCGTAACCGTTACCGGCAGAGCAGACCCCATCAAACGCATTATTGACCTTGAGGACGCAGTAGCGTCCATGACAATGACCTAAAGGAGGACTGACTATGGCAATCAAAAGCAAAGCTCGTCATGACCTGACCCTGCGCTCCATCAAGCGGGAAATCGCCGCAGGGCGTGACGTGGCATACTGGCTGGACAAGGCGTACACCCATCTGGACAGCGGGCTGTTGGATGCCGACGACATCGCAGAGGTTGAGGCTCTGGCGCAGGCGTACTATGACGCTCTGGACGCTGAGGACAAGGCGAACGCTGAGGAAATCACGCAGTAAGGAGGACATCAAAATGGATAAAATCTGGGCGAACCGGCTCATCGCCGGTACAAAGACGTGGGCAGAGATGCCCGCACGCCGCCACGCCGGAGTCAAAGCGGAGCTGGCCAAGCGGGTGGCCGACGGTGAGATCACCGCAGCGCAGTACAAGGAGATCACGGGGGAGGACTACAATGAGTAAACTGCTGGAGCTGCTGGAAAAGCTGGTGCGGGCCATCTTTGGCCCGGGGGACAAGCAGGACACCGGCGAGGCAACACCCGCACCCGCAGTCCCCAAGGCAGAGGCTGTCGCCGGCTGGGAGGGCGACCCGCCCTACCGGTACATCGACGTGAGCCGGTATCAGGGCAAAATTACCCTCGACGGCTGGCGAAAGGTCAAAGCGGCGGGCTACAAGGGAGCAATGCTCAAGACGGTGAGCACCAACCGCAAGCTCTCCAAGCGGGCAGACGGCCTGTATATCGACCCCACCTTTGAGTCCAACTATCGCAATGCCCGGGCTGCCGGGCTGGACGTGGGCGTCTACTACTACACCTACGCCACCAGCGAGGCCATGGCCGACGCAGAGCTTGCCCTGCTGCGGCAGGCGGTGCGGGGCAAGGAGCTGACCCTGCCGGTGGCGGTGGACGTGGAGGAAAACAAGCTCAAGCCCATGAGCACCCTCGACCTCACCAACCTGACCGCCTACGCGCTGGAACAGGTGGAGCGGATGGGCTTTTACGCCCAGCTGTACACCTACACCCACTACTCCAACATGGAGCTGGACATGGGCCGTCTGGCAAACCGCTGGGACGTCTGGCTGTCCGATACGACCGGGCGCACCCCCGCCGTCGGCTACCACTACAACGCCCACCAGCACACCAGTGAAGGCAGCGTACCGGGCATCTCCGGCAACGTAGACCTCAACGTCACCACCCTCAACTACCCGAAAATCATCCGTAAGAAGGGCCTGACCCGTCTTCGGGAGGGCAAATGACCGAAAAAGAAGCTTTGCTGTGGGTGCTGGGCATCCTGGGCAGCCTGTGCGCTGCAGCCATCACCATCGACAAGGTGCTGGAAATCATCCACAAGTACATCAAAAAGGCGCAGGAGCCGGACAACGCGCAGAACAAGCGGCTGGATGAGCTGGACAAGCGCATCGGCACCTTGGAGCAGGGCCAGCTTCAGCACACACAGGCCCTCGCCCGTGACCTGCGCCGCTTTGAAGAAATCGACGAGGTGAGCCGTCTGACCCTCGACGGGGTGCGCAATCTGCTGGACGCCCAACTCTCCGGCAACAACCGCGAGGGGATGCAAAAGAGCCGCACCGACATCGACAACTATCTGTTAAAAGGAGTGACCAATCATGGCAGCACTGGTAACTAAGCTTTTTGACCTTATCCCCGCCCCAGTGGCGGCAGTGCTGATGCTGGGCGGCTTTATTTTCTACGCCCTTGGCTGCATCCGCCTGGGCTATGGCGCAGCGGTAAAGCCGCTGGTGCTGGACCTCATCGAGCGGGCAGAGCAGGAGATTCAGGGGACAAAGCGCGGCGCAGAGCGTAAGGCGTGGGTCGTCAAGATGCTCCGGGCCGCCCTGAGTACCAGCAAATACGGCAGGCTCATCAGCTGGGCCATCACTGATGAGACCATCGGTGCCGTGATTCAATTTTTCTTTGACCGCATGAAGGCGGCGCTGGAAAAGCAGTAAGGAGGAAACATACTATTATTATTACCGGCATGGCAGAATACGAAAGCGTGTGCAAGAATGCACTGGTCGAGTGGTACAACGCACACCACGAGACCAAAATCACCCTCGAAAACGTCTTTGTAGTCTGGGCTTGTAAGACTCTCCAGAACTATAAGGCGCTACTGTCTACCACCGTGAGCGGTGACGGCATCTATGCCGAGTACACCTATAACGGCGATAAGCAGGAGCTGTACGAAGATGTGTACGGCAAGCTGACCAATCGCTGCATCACGCAGCAGTAAGGAGGTTATCATGGCAAGCACTACATACGAGCATTTTGTTGACGTCAACAAAATGTTTGCCGCACAAGAACAATTTCGTGGCCTCACGAAAACATACCATTTTGCCGTTATTGGCAATATGGTGCGCAACGCCGGACAGCTGCCGCAGCCTTTTTGGCTCGGTGCTGCCTGTGGCGGCGGCTCGTGTAGTGCTGCCCGCTGCGCTGCAAAAACTTGACCGACAGCAGATGACCGCCGCCATCAAAAGCGCACCGCTTGGGAGGGTAGACCGTAAGATAGCCTTACTGCGGTACGTTGAGCGGCTCCCGCTGCCGGACATTGCAGCACAGACACATTACAGCCGGACGGCGATAGGCTACCGGCTAAAAAGCATTGATAAAATGCTGGATGTGTGATATACTATTTGTACCGTCCGAAGTAGAGTACACACACTTCGGAGAAATGTGTACAGAAAGCCAGCGGAAGAACGTTTACCCGCTGGCTTTTCTTTTTGCACGAATTGTGGTATAATTATTTCAACAAATCCACCCGGCCTTTCGTAGAAGCACAAGAGGGTGGATGTCTGTTGGTTCAGCTGACCAAAATAAAAATCCCCTGCTTTGTAGGCAAAATGGGGGATTTTTTGCTTTATACACACTAGTTTTGTCGAAGCTATTGCCATATATTGGATAATGTGATATTTTAGCCTCGCACTCCAATGTGTGCATCTTTACAGTTAAGCGCTCATGCGGATTTTTCCGTGTGGGCGCTTTTCTTTTACCCTTGCAAATCAGCAACCGTCACGCCACAGCCGCTTGCGATTTTTTCAAGAGTTCTCATCCGAATTGGCTTTCCGGCTTCGGCGTGTTGAATGGTTGCGGTGGACAGCCTGGTCTTTTCTGACAGCGCCCGGATAGTCAGCCCAGCACTCTCTCGGGCAGCTTTGATTTTGGCGGCAGACACGCCGAGAGCTTTATAATCGGGTGACATATATCCGATTTGGAACATTCCCTGCTGCTGCATCGTCAATGCCTTGAGCGCAAAGCCTCTGTCAACGTCCTCGATTTCAACATCTTTCAAGACATAGGCGCAGGCGTTGTCCAATTCCGGGGTCATCTTGTGCAGCTTGTGTGCCAGTGTAATCTTCATCATTACGCCACGCACAGGAAATCTTGTAGCGTTGTCAAGGTCTGCCTGATTTACGTGGTCGGAGCAGGCATCATCAAGCAGATGGTACAGTTTGCCGAGATTCTGGATGGTTTTTGCGTCCATAGTTGTTTCCTCCTAAAACTATGTTCTTGTTTTTGTTGTACTGATTATATCACAAAACTACCACAAGTGATACAGGTATAGTTGCCAGACTTTGCCTTATTTTTTTGTCTATTTTGTAGCAGTTGTAGTAGTTTATATTTGTCCTTCGTTGTACCTTCGTTGTCTTTCGTTTTCTGCCGATGCAGTACACTGGATGCACAAGGAGGGATGTTTTATGAGCTATTATCCAGCACCCGGAACACCTTATGTTCCGCAGCAGCCCGTCAATCCTTACGGCGGCATGGGAACAGTTGGTCTTACTACTCCCCTGCCGAATACGCAGATGCAACAGGTACAGCCACAGCGCCCGCAGCCGATGAATGGGCAACAGCCTGTTCAGCAGTCGGCACAAGACGGCGGTTGGCTGCTTGGCAGACCTGTTTCCAGCAGGGAAGAATTTTTGGCTATACCATCCGACCTGTACGGCAGACCGACCTACTGCCCAGACTTGCGCAGTGGCGTGATCTACTGCAAGCGGCTCAACCCGGACACCTGTGAATCCTATGTGCAGGAGTTTTATAGCCCGGAAGCGTGGCGGCAGATGCAAGCACAACAGGCACAACAGACCGCTACACCGACACAGCAGTATGTGCCTGTCGAAGAGTATAATGCTCTCGTCCATCGGTTGGATGAACTGGAAAAGTGGCAGAAGAGCTTCTCTAAGCCCGCTGCCACCGCGAAGAAAGGAGAATAACGATGTCCTCTCCGTTTGATATGATTACGCACAGCCCCATCATGCAGCTTGCAAATCTGGCTCGTGCCGGGCAAAACCCAATGGGGCTTATCCAGCAGTTGAGCGGGCAGAATGCTCCTATCATGCAAGGGCTGAACCTGATTCAGGGCAAGAACGAAACACAGCTCCGAACGATGGCGCAGAACCTCGCCAAAGAACGTGGCATCGACCTGAACCAGCTGGCAAGCATCCTGAACTTGACGCTGCCCCGATAAAGCATCCCTCTAAGCGAAACGCTTCTCAGTTTTTGCGGACTTGATAAAAACCGCCTTTGTTTGGCTTCGCCCATCGCATACGGCGGTGGGATAGCATAACGCAAAACTGAAAGGAGTTTTGTTATGGACGATTTTGCAACTGGCTATCTGGCTGGGCAGGATGGCGGCAATAACAACGGCGGATTCTTCGGCAACGAAGGTCTGTGGGCGGTTATTATCCTTGCCATCATTTTCGGCTGGGGCACGAACGGCTATGGCCGGAACGGCGGCGACAACGGCATGAACAGCTACATCCCCTATCTGGTCGGCACTGGCGCAACTGGTCAGGGCGGTGCAGACACCCGCGCGGCTCTGTCTGAGGGCTTCTACCAGCAGGATACCTCCCGTTCTCTGGCTGGCATCCAGAGCGGTATCTGCTCTCTGGGCTATGACCAGCTGGCGCAGATCAACGGCATCAACGCCAACATTGCGAACGGCTTTGCAGGCGTGAACAGTGCCATCTGTCAGCTTGGCTACCAGAACGCACAGCTCGTGAACGGACTGGAACGCAGCGTGTCCAACGGCGACAACGCCATCAGCCTTGCCATCATGCAGGAGGGCAACGCACGGCAGGCGGGTCAGACCGCACTTGCAACGCAGCTTGCGTCTTGCTGCTGCGAGAACAAACAGTTGATCGGCGACCTGAAGTACACCATCGCAACGGAAGACTGTGCTACCCGTCAGGCTATCGCAGACAACGCCCGTGCAGTTATCGACAACTGCAACGCCAACTTCCGCAGCATGATGGACTACTTCACGCAGGATAAGATTGCCACTCTGACCGCTGAGAACCAGAGCCTGAAGTTCGCCGCTTCTCAGGATCGTCAGAATGCGCTTCTGACCACTGCGATGAACGCACAGACCGATACCATCCTGAACCGGGTCAATCCTCGTCCGATTCCCGCTTATCAGGTGGCAAACCCCAACTTTGGCGTGAACTGCTGCGGCTGCGGCTGCTAACCAACACACTCCCCGATAACACCGGGTGAACCATCGGGGCAGGGGTGAGACACCTCTGCCCCTGATTTTTTAGGAGGAAAAATTATGGCTTGCAAAACAAGCTGCAAACTCTGCCCCCATCTGGTATTAAGCCAGTCGGTGACGTTCGCTAATGATACGCTCACCATCAACATCCCTGCTGGCGCATACCAGAACGGAGAGAAGTATTGCATCGTGGTTGCCCAGAGCATCCCGGATACAACCACCATCAACGCCCCCGTGGTCATTACCATTGGTGCAGGCACTACCGCATACCCTCTGACCGACTGCAACTGCGCTCAGGCAACCGCCGAGAGCATCCACACCCGTACTCGCTACGCTACCCGTGTGGCAACGTCTGCCACCGGCACCGGCACGTTTAAGTATCTTGGCTGCTTCTGTCGTTCCCACGCTGGCGCGCCCGCGTCCATTTCTTGAGGAGGTATAGATTATGGGCAAGACTAATTTTCGCCGCATGATGATGCTCCGTGACCACGACAAAAACCGTGAGCCGGAACGTGACCGCCTTGAGGAAGAGCGTGACCGCAGGGAACGTGAGATGGAACGCCGTCTGCGTAAGTTGGAAGGCGGCAACGACCGCTATCCCTACTATCCGCAGGAGGAAAACCGCTACATCGACCCCTACCCTATCCCTCGCTACCCTGACGTAGAGAATGGGCGAAGAATGCCGCAAATCGGCTTCTCGCAGAACGGCGACTGGGACAAGCGGTCTGGACAGTACGAACGTGGCGGCGCAGACAGCCGCTCCATCAAGATGCCCCGCCAGCACCTTACCCACGATGAAGCTGAGGAATGGTGCGACAGCATGGTGAATGCTGACGGCACGAAGGGTTGTCACTGGACGCTGGAACAGACGCAGGACGTTGCCAAACAGCGGAACATCACCTGTGACTCGAACGATTTCTGGGCTGTCATGAACATGATGTACTCGGATTATTGCCAGGTCGCAAAGCGTCAGTCCGTAGACACTCCGGGCTTCTACGCTGACATGGCAAAGGCGTTCCTTGAGGACACGGATGCCGCAGATGGCAAGGCATATCTCTACTGGGATTGCATCGCTGATAAGTAAAATAAACCCCTGTGCGGTCGTTGTGACTACACAGGGGTTTATTGTTATTCCCAAAGCACAGATTTCTCTTTTATATCGAACAAGTCTTGCGGATGGAACACAAGACTCTTATCAAGTTCCACTACGCTAACGATGGAAAACTTGCCGGGGACTTCTCGCTCGATTCTCGCCTTTGCTTCTTCCTCACTGTCTGCAAACAAGACAAACGGGGCTTGAAAGTGCCTGCGCTTTTCATCATCATCGTACTGGATTTTTACCCAATAGAAGTTTTCGGAACTTGTGCTGTTTTGTTTCGAGAGATTTCCAACACTTGAAACATCGTAAGTGCAGTATCCGATACACTGTGGATTTTTATACTTCTCTATGAAATTTTCATTTCCAACACGAGTTACCAAAACCATGTGAACGTCTTTCCAGCCTGTACGTTTATCATCGATTGGCTCAGTGTCCATGACAATATCATCGGGGCTTATCACTTTCTGACCAACCGCCAAATTCCATTTGCTGGAAATATGCTGTGTCATCTGATACCAATTATTGAATGCTTCTGCTTCTTTCATGGCATCTTCTAATGAGCCCCGATGCGGTCTGTAAATAATCATACGTCAATCCTCCATAGAACTAAGCTTTTATCGTTATTTCAAATATTCTGCCGGTGCATCTTTCATAAGAAGTAAAACAATCTGCCCGTATCGTTCATGCGCTTCTTCTGTGATAGCATATTCCAAGGCTCTCACATCAGGAAACTGTAAGTTTTCTGCGAGAATTTTGAGCGTCGAAGTTGGTTCCAACACACCATTTCCGTTCTTGAAATCGTAAACGCTTTTGCATAATGCAATCAAATCATTGTCACTAACATGAGCAATATAGTTTTCCATTTCTCCGTAAGTCATAGAACCCTCCTAAATCTTAACTTTTATCGTCAATCCTCCAAGAAATCCTCCAATTCAGTTCTTTTTATCCAATACGAACTTTACAAGCTCTTCGATTTCTTCCAAATTTGCGATTATTTCATACCATCCTGCTGAATGTCTTCTATCGTAAGCGTACTCCCAAATTCTCGCCGCTTTCTTTTCCGAAATTCCAAAACCTACGTCTTTTTGAATTGTCTTATAAATCTCTGCGTAGATTTCATCCCTACGCTTCATTTTTTCTTGATTCAGTCGCTTAACTTCATTGTCGTAATCATCGTTGTTCTTCTGTGCTTGCTCTTTGTTCCACTTGACTGACTTATCCTCGTCAAACACAAAATTTGATGGAACTCGTTTGAAGCCATAAGGCTTGCATCCCATGTTTGCCATTGCTTCATATTTCTGCCCAATGTCAATCCAAACGTCATTCATCTAAGAAATCCTCCAACTCAATCTTCCCTTCTGCCGCCGCAACGGCCAGAGCGTACACAAACTGTCCAATTGTCATTCCGTGTCGCCGTGCTTCACGGTTAATGTACTTGCGCTCCTCCTCGCTCATAAGGATGGTAATGCGCTTTGATCGCTTGCCATCACCACTTGCAACGCCTTGATGCGATTCCGGCATCGGGATTTTTTCTTTGTCAAGTCAGCTTTGGCTAGTGCGCCGGGAACATTACCTTGTTCGATAAGACGTTGAACTTCTTTCGCCTGTTTCGGCTTCTTCGGCTTACTTTCGCCTACTACGGCTTTGTTTGGCCGTGTTTCGCCGTCTTTGGCTTGCTTCGGCTTAACATCGCTTAATTGTGCTTCATCAGGCTGTTCATGGCTGTCTGTGGCTTCACCGGGCTTAATCAGTGCTTGTTCGGCTTCGTTCGGCTTTGTTTGGCTTACTTCTTCTTCCTTTGGCTCACTTCGGCTTAATGTCTGTTCCGAAAAAACAGGCTGGAAGTCAAACCCGCCCAACAAGCCGGATGTTTTTTGCTGGACTTTTTCATTTTTCATCCTCCATTGGCGGCTTTGGTTGTTCCATCCAGTGTGTGAGTTTGGCGTTCATGATGTTTGAATAGTACCCATTTATGTCAGCATGAAAAACCGTTTTTCGGCTATCACAAAGTACCCATTCATCGTAGGTATCATCATATTTTGCAATAGCATTCGCGGCGACAGTTCCAAACATATTTGAAAGGCTCACGATATAGGTTCCTCTGTGTTGAGGTCGATTTTCTGGGTCATTGGCGTCAACCCACCGTGCCATAGGTCGCAATGTTTCCAGGTCGATGGTAGGCGCATTTATAATTTTTCCTTTTACAAGAGTAATTCCCTCTCTCCAAGCGTCAGTTTCTTCCCTACTGTAATTCTTGAGTGTATAAAAGTTTTGCTTAAGTGCTTTGTCTGCGTCAATCAATCTCATTTTGTGTCCCCCTCAACAATCATCTTTGCCAACGCCTTGAAATCCTCTGCGCTGGTACTCTTTGCTGCATCACCGCTGAACAGGCTGTGACGCTCTGCTTGCGCTTTACGAACGCCCATAGACGGTCTAATCTTCACGTCCAGTAGCGTTGTTCCCATGCTCTGTGCAATCACAGGAAGCTGCTCCACAACCTCTTTGGACAGGTTTTCACGGCTCTTGTACTGGTTCAGAAGCAGACCTTCAATCTTCAATGTCGGATTGAAGTATCTGCGAACATCGCCAATGGTCTGCGAAAGCTGGCTCAAACCAGCCAGTGCGTAACGGTCGGCTGTGATGGGTACGATAATGCTGTTAGCAGCAATCAGAGCGTTTACAAGTGCAAGGCCAAGCTGCGGGGGAGTGTCCAGCACAATGTAATCGTACTGCCCAGACACGCTTTCGAGGGCTTCTCGCAGCCGGAAGTTCTTGCCAATGTCCCGGACAAGCTGCTCGTCAATGTCCTTCATTGCATTGTCAGACGGCAGAATGTCACCAGCTTCACAGTGCTGGATTCCTTCCTCTACCGTACCCTGTCTAGTCATCACATCAAACAAGGTACATACGTCCTCTGTCTGTGCGCCGTAGGTGTCCGTTGCGTTGCACTGGGCATCGCAGTCCACCAGCAAAACTTTCTTTCCAAGCAACTGCAATGCACCAGCCAGACAGGTGCTTGTGGTGGTCTTTCCTGTGCCGCCCTTCTGGTTGGCAACCGCTATTATTTTTGCCATTTTTATTCTCCCCAGTCTATAAAATATCCGTTGTAAACGAACTCTTTCGCCGCTTTACCGGCTTCGATTAAGACTTTCCCGGCTTCAATCGCTTCGTCAGGCGTTAGTTCGCTATAACTTTTCTGCGGCAAAACCCTTACAGAAGCCTGATTTCCGTGATGATTGAACCGAAACTGATAATCAAACTTCTTTTCAAGGTCAAGTTCCGCTTTATTCAGAACGGAGTAGGGAACTTTTGCCATTTTATCACTCTTTCTTTATTCGCATATCGGCATTTCTGCCCACGCTTCCACTCTTGCAATAAAGCAAGTGCCCCAAGAAGTGTTCAACCTCTGAAACGATGTGTTTACAAACTCACCTTTTTCAATAAACGCTGGGATTGTGTTTGTTGCCGTTATAGATTCATCTTTCAAATAGGCCGTTTTTACCGAACACAAGAACAGGCCTTTCGTTCTTTCAATGATTTCTGGTGTTGGCATCCCATCATCTTTAACAGAATACCACACAATTTCCTGCTTCTTCATACGGTTCCTTTCTGCTTAATACGTTGCGTCTGGCTACTCTTGCATGGCTTCAATGGAATAGAACGCTGGCATATATCTGTCTACAATACCTGCCTTATCCACACTTCTAATCAGATAGCCAACAGGTCTGTCCGGGAACGGCGTTCTGCTCAAGGACAAGATATCCTTATACGCCTCCTTTACCGTGTCGTAAACCGCTTCTCTGCGTCTTGGTGGCTTGATTTCTGGATGCTCTTTCTTCATCCACTTCTCAACTACCTTCGCCACGTCAATGCAGTCTTGCTTTTCTAGTTCATCACACACAGACCAGTCGAAATCCTCGTATCCGCTTCTGCGGGGCTTTCTGACGGCTTTTTGAGATTCGGTTAGCACTTCACTTGCCTGTGCTTCAATCAACTTCTCAGACGCTTTAATTTTGGGCTTAAACTTGACTGCCACAGCCTTTCGTGCCACAAGAACTGGTTCGTAGGTCACAACAATGTCAGACATGGCATTGATTTCGTCCACTGCAACGTCAAGCACTCGCTTGCGAAGGTTCTTGTAAACGTCATAGCTGGCTTCCATTGCTCCGAGTTGCTCTCTCAATTTTTTCAGGCTGATTTCATGCGGTTTGTTGTCCATATTCAGCCAATCTCGAAGAATCGAGTAGAGCAAGATGCTGTACTGTGACTTCATTCGTGACGTGTAACGTAGCCGATACCGAACATATCCGCTTTCAGCAATATCAAAGAAGATAGGACGAAGATCAGGGTTACAGGTGATCGCCACGACATAAGACCTTGTTTCTGGCACATAGTCCAGTTTCGCCCTTGTGAATAGGACAAAGCTTTCAAACGTGCCCTTCTCTTTGTCAATCGGAATCGACACTGTATTGCCAAGAAAGTGCTTTATTTGCGGCTCAATCCTTCGTGCATCAAGGCTTTTCAAGCCAAGCAGCTCTCTATATTCTGCAAGAGTGAACTCCACACGGCTACTGCTTGGGTCTCTCGGATTTATTCTTGATAGGTAAACCTCCAACAATCGAAGTTCTCCTGCGGTGTAGTCCCTAAATTTCGCCCAAACAAGGGATTTGCTTTTCTCGACAAGGTTATTGTCTGATATTTTTGGCATCTGCTCACTTCCTTTAATGGTCTGAAAACAGTATATCACAAGTAGGGGGGACGTGTCAACTATTTTCGTCCCCCATGACTTGTCTTTTTGTCCCCCATACACTCGTCAAAACGTCCCCCATGCTTTGTCATTTCGTCCCCCATGCTTTGTCATTTCGTCCCCCATATACATATTATATATTAAACAAGAAATAAACAAGAGGTTAAATATCATCGTTAAATAGTCAATGACGATAATTTTCAACAATTTCTTTATTTTCCCATTCCAGCTTGTGGATAACTCAACCTTCCATTTGCTGAATAATGCCCTTCCAGTAACGATTAGTCTTATCTAACGTGTACAAAAAGTGGATGAAAAGGGACACCTAATCTGCACGATGGGGGACAGATTGACGAGCCGACCAATCACAGGCAATACATTGACGATAATTCGTTATTTATTCCGCGAGAATATTGTCGATTTACAGCCTATGGGGGACGGATTGACAAGGTAAAGGTATACCTAATCTGCATGAAACGTGTACAAAAATTGGGCGAACGTGTACAAAATGTTCTTTAAAAACTGCGATAATTCGACAATCAGCGCAAAATGTTTTTTTCGTTGATGGTATAAGAATCGTTTCGCTTCATGGCCGCAGCTTCCCCACAGTCCTGTGCCTGATATAAAATCTGCATATTAGGTTGTGTTCCGTCTGGGTCTGGGTCGGTTTTTGTAGCTTGCGCCATTTCATAATGGCCTGTGACGGTGCGGCAGACAGATACGCGATCACGTAAAGTTGTGTGAAGGTTGGCTACCATTTCGCATAGAACGGCAAGGTAATCTGAGCCGTGGTTGCCATAGATCAGATAGCACAGCAGATCAATTTCTTGTGGATGGGCTTCTTTGATATGCTCTACCAGCGCATCCCTTTTTCTTTCGGTACTGGCATCGCCAGCCAGACTTTCCAATAATCCGGGATGCAAACAGGTGTCTATGTACGGCTTGGCCGCAACACCGCAGCACACAAACCATTTTATGATAGTAGAAGCATCTGGGGCTATTGTTCCTTGTTCATAACGAAAAATGGATGTTCGGCCTACACCCATTTTGTCCGCAAGCTTTTGTTGGCTAAGTCCAGATTCCGCTCTTGCCATCTCTAACGCTTTTGCTACTCGTATCCTATAATCATCCATAAATACCCCTCTTTCGACAAAATGATACAAAAACAAAGGAATTTAGCTGATATATTGTTCAAAATGTGAAACAATAATTGAAAAAAGTCGCTGTTTCATTGAAACAGCGAGATGTGATATAACTGTATTGTCAAAAAATTCCAAAGAAGAAGGGAACCAAAATGACAGAAACTGTAATCTGGGACCATGAACATATGTCGATCATCGACGGAATGCCTGCCAGCGTCCCCGATGGGAAGCCGCACACACCTGAACCGTGGGAGGAAAGCGAATGAACCGAACTGTAGATGCTCTGATTATTCCATACGCCCGCAGACGGACGCTGGAGCTTGTCCTAAGCCTTTCTGGGTACGAAGCTGATAAAGATGCTTACCTCGAAGCAAAAGGCATCCTGGAACGCGCCATAGCCGCCTTGGACGATGGACACGACCCGGCAGATAACATCGAACGCATTGATGGGCAGCTCGTAGAGCTGTAATTGGAGGAAAACGGCGTGGAGCAACCGTGAAGGACTTAGACGATGCCATTGTGCAGCTAAACAATGTTTCGCACAGCATCAGCACAAACGCTCTCGTCAAAGCAGATGTGCTGGACAATTTACCGAATAATCCCTTTCGTTCCACGCTCAACGGAATGTTACAAAGCAAAGGGTAACTTAAATTTAATGTGGCTCTTAATCATTGTCATTGCAATTTTTGGTTTCCCTGATACAAAGTAATGAATGCGCAGAAAACATTCGATTTTTATGAAGTTGTTAAAAACACATTGACTTTACAACTAGAAGATGTATAATCGCATCAAATGAACATTCATTTTTACTGATCGGGAGGATATGCCACAATGAGTGAACAGGAAAGAGCCAAGATTGACCAATTTATTGCATGGCTGCTGGAACATCCTGAAAAGATTCCGGCAGCGGAGCAAGCCCTAGACCTGGAATAATAGAAAACCCCTTGCGCAGAGCTACACCAGCCCGGTACAAGGGATTCTTTTATTTTACCGGGTCAGAACCATTTCTTTTTCGGTTTCTACGGTAACAGTATTTTCTGCTGTTGCCATATAGCACACTGTCGTTGCCTTTTAACAAGGCTTGCATGAACCAGAAGCAAAAGGCACAGCCACACAACAGGTAATACACAAGCTTACCTCACATCTTCTCGATCAGGTTCATCAGAGCTTCACGCTGTTCCTTCGGCATGGATTCAAGTTTTCTTCTAATCCGCTCCACTGCTGCATCGACTTCACTTTGCGGCTGCTGGGGCGGGTTTTCTTTTTGGTTGCCAGTGAGGAGGTAGTCAACCGTAACATTGAAATACTGTGCCAGCTTAACGGCATTTTGATTGGTCGGCTTTGCATCGTTCCCTGCATTTGCTTCGGCTCTCCAATAGCTATAAGCAGATTTCGGAACGCCAGCTTCAGTCAAAGCACGAGACGGCTTTACTCCCTTTTGCTCACATAGCCTTACGAAATTGTCAAAAAACACAAAACATACCTCCAGCGTTTGTACAAGATGACAAAGTTCTACCACTTGAACAAAAACACTTGAAAAGTTCTACTACTTGTGCTTTAATAAGGCTACCGGGTTCAATCGGTAGAACAAATTAAAGGCTTTGAACAAATAGAAGAACGTTCGATAATGTTTTTGCTTGACACCATAATATTATCATATTCTTTCAAAAAGTTCAAGTACTAGAACAAGAAAGGAGAAAAAATTTGCTTCCTAAGTGGACAGGCGATGTTGTGGGAACGCTTCATGTTCACAATATCGAAATCAGAGAGCTTGCTGCAAAAATGGGATGCGCACCGGAATACTTGGGAAAAATCCTGAACGGTAAGCGTGAGCCTAAAAATGCGGAAGCTAAGGTGAAAGAAGCTCTGGAAGAGCTGTTGAATGAAAGAAGGGGGGAATAAGTGGTATGGAACAGATTATCGCCTTAAAGGTAGATCTTGAATACCCGGAAGAAGCCAAGTTTGCCATTGACGCTGCGGCCAAGACCTACTCGGATTTCAAGCGTGAGCAGGCGACAAGGCGCTTTGTAGAAAATGGTTGTACGCCGGAAGATGCAGAGAAAATCGAAAAGTTCATCCAGTTTCTTGACCAGTGTTTTTCTGAACACAATGAAAGAGCCTTAAGAAAGGCAAGTGAAGTGGATGGAGATTAAATACTGTGAACGGTGCGGCTGTCTTCTTGGCAAAGTTCTCAAAACCAGACGGTATTGCAAAGAATGTGCAATGTTGGTTAAAAAGGAAAACCAGGCAGCGAGACGCGCTCCATATGGTGTCGTTCCGTGCGAATGGTGCAAAAGGCCGATGCGTAAAGTATACGAACGTCAAAAGTACCACCAGAAATGCGCGAACGCTGTAAGGCGAAAACAGGTAGCAGGCTGGTGGAAAGAGCACCAGGATTACATCAAAACATCTTCTCGTAAAGCCAGACCAGAAGGAAACCGGATGAAAGAAAAAGCCTAAGCCGAAGTACACCATCAAACAGATGAACGATAAAGCAAAAGAGCTTGGAATGAGCTACGGCCATTACAGCACTTTGTTTGCGCAAGGAAAGGTAGACCCTCCTGATGAACGGTAAATACTACGGCCAACGGGAAATCCGCTGGTACAACCGGGAGAAAGACCGGATGGAGCACATCCAACGCAAGCAAAGGATGGCAAACAATGAAGAAAGCAATAAGCAGCTTCAACAAAAGCAGTCCGTGGCGGAAGCGCTGGCAAGAGCGTGAACCTTTAAGACTGGAACATATCAAGAAAGAAAGAGTGAGCAAAAATGAAAAAAATCAAAGTAAGAATCACATTCACCGAAGCGGTTCTCGGCACATGGCCTAGCAACCAGAACATCGCACGAGAGTTCATCGCCAGCAAGTCCCATGATGCAAACACTATCGAGGACGAAGTTGCCGCTTTGGGAGCTGATGCTGTGGCAGATAAGGGTATGACCGTGTTCCCTCGCAACGAGAGCGGCGAGCCTATCTTGTATGACTACCAGATTAAAGGCTTCTTCAAGGATTCTTGCGGTATGCTTTCCCGCATCGGCGGCAAGACCGAAACTGGCAAGAAGAAAGCTGTCAATGAATCCGGCAAGCTGACGGCCTACAAGAAGGTCATTGATGGTCTGATTTTCGTTCAGCCCCGCATGATTCCCATTCATGTGAACGGCGAGATTACCGAGTGCCAGCGTCCTCTCCGCGCCCAGACCGCGCAGGGCGAACGCGTAAGCCTTGCCAACAGTGAGCAGATTCCCGCTGGTTCGACTTGCGAGTTTGAAATCGTTCTTCTGGACGATTCTCACGAGAAGGTCGTGCTCGAGTGGCTGGATTACGGCGCTCTGCGTGGCATCGGCCAGTGGAGAAACAGTTCTAAAGGACGTTTTGCTTACGAAATCCTCAATTAACCGCTATGGCAGAGCGGGGCTGTGCTGCGCTCGGCGTGGAACGGCAACGGCATAGTGACGATTGGTTCAGAAATGCTAAGGCAATACTTGGAGATGAAGTGACTTGAGCGGCAACGGCTATGCTCTGATTTGATCTGCAACGGCTATGGATGCAAGGTGTAGCTTTGATAAGCAAAGGCGATGCAAGGCGTAGCGAAGCGATGGCGATGAGTAGCTTTGACAAGCAAAGGCATCGAACGGCGGCGACGTGCGACGCAATGGCAAAGAATAGAAACGATAGGCTAAGGCATTGAGTAGCTAGGAGCAGAAAAGCAAAGGCAAGGCGATTCACCGAAAAGCAACGGCAAAGTATGGTATAGCCGTGATTTGCGATGGCAAAAAATGAAAGGAGACAAGATGAAAGCATTTATTGAAGTTGCCCTGATGTGGGGTATAGCACTGGCGGTGGTTTTGGCGGTATTTTTGCTGAACTTCTGGATGGTGCATCACATCAAAATTCTGGTAGGTGCATCAGCTGCCCGTGGAATCATCACGGTATCTGTGGCAATGGCTACGGCATGGATACTGAGTTTTGGAGGTAATAAGAGTGAAAAGCCTGAAAGCTAATGTCCTTTGTACGCTTGGAATCGCGTTAGCAATCTTTTCGGTAGGATGTGGCGATGCAATCCAGAAAAGTCAGAGCACAGTAGCAATGTTTGGATATGTTTTCCTTTCGTGTGGCTTCCTCGCCGCAGCACTCGTCTTGTGTGCCATTGGGGTCAGCTCTGAAAATGAACGCATTGAACAGGAAAATCGCAAAGTAAAACGCATTCCTCACCACACAAACGAGTGGAGGGATGCACAATGAAATGCCCGATGTGCGGCAGTGACGACATCACAACGGTTGACAGCCGGTCTGACCACGATAGCATTGTTCGCAGAAAGAAGTGTATCGCCTGTAACCATCGGTGGTCTACCATCGAAATTGACAAAGACCAGTGGTACAGTGCGTTGCAAATCAAAGAGGAGCGTAAGAGAGGGAGACCAAAAGATGATTAACCTTGACAGATTCGGCGGAGTGACCGAGCCGGAGGACGGCGTATATTTCCTAACCCGTGAGCAGGAGGCAGAAGACAAAGAAGCTGACCGGCTGGCTGAGATTGAGGACTTGCGGTCTGAAATCGAGGACAGGGAAGCGGAGTTGAAAAATCTCCGTGCGCAGTTGGCAGAGCTGATGGCCGGTTGATTTTGTACAGCCAAGTTAAGCCAAAGTAATAACAATGAAGCCTAATGAAGCCGAAGAAAGGAGGGCGATTCTGTGACCGATAAAGAACTTGTTGAGTATCTTCGCAAATGGTTTTACGCTGATTCTGACGGTACGTTACACAGAAAAGACAGGAAAAACAGCGCAGGAAGCTACGATAAAGACGGTTATTTGATTGTGAAAATCAAAGGGAAGCAATACAAAGCACACCGCCTTGTGTACGCACTTCATTATGGGCTAATGCCTATTGGAGTGATCGATCATATCAATGGAATCAGGACAGACAACAGGATTGAAAATCTTCGCTGCGTAACCCAAGCCGATAATGTTGCAAATACTGTTCAGCCCAAAAACGCTTTGACTGGCGAGTACGGAATATACGAAGACCGTTCAACGAAAGGCTTGAAACGCAGATATTCGTTCCACTTTAGTGGCAAAACATACCGATTCAAAACCATAGAAGAAGCTAAGAAAGCAAAAGACGCTTTATGGAAGGAGAAATATGGAAACACTTGTGAAGCTTTCCAAAATTCAAGGCGAGCTGAAAGCACCAAAAAGCCAGCGCAATTCTTTTGGTAAGTACAATTACCGCAGTTGCGAAGACATTCTGGAAGCAGTAAAACCACTTCTTGCGAAATATGGAGCCTGTCTTGTTCTTGAAGACGAGCCTGTACAGAGTGGTGAGTACCACTATATCAAAGCGACTGCAACAATCTACGATTCGGAGAGCGGAGACAAAATATCTAACACGGCATACGCTAGAGAGCCAAAGCAGCAATCTGGTATGTCAGATTCCCAACTTACCGGCACTGCAAGCAGCTACGCTAGAAAGTACGCTTTGAACGGTCTGTTCTGCATCGACGATACAAAGGATGCCGACACGGACGAGTATCAAAAACAGACCGCAAGCAGGGCAAGCAAGCCTGTACAAAAGCAAGCGGAAGCAGAAAATATTCCTCCGTGTGCTTGCTGCGGAAAGCAGTTGCAGCCTATTCAGTACAACAACCGTACCGTCACTCCGCTGGAAACTGCAAGAAGCACAAAGAAACGCTTTGGGCGCGTCCTGTGTTGGGACTGTGCTCAGAAACAGCCGAAGGAGGGCTAAACAATGCTTAACTCTATTGCAATTCAGGGTCGTCTGGTTCACACGCCCGAAGCTAAGGTCACGAAGTCTGGCAAGGATGTTTGTACGTTCAGCATTGCTTGCGACCGTCAGAGTGGTAGTCAGAAGGAAACCGACTTCTTCAACTGCACCGCATTTGGTAATACGGCACTGTTCGTTTCCAAGTGGTTCCAGAAGGGCAGCCTGATTCTGGTGACTGGTAGCATCCAGACCCGGAAATATATCGACAAACAGGGAAACAACCGTACCGTAACGGAAATCATGGCGAACAAGGTTGACTTCTGCGGTGGCAAGTCTGACGGCAAGCCCGCCGATCGGGCGCAGGATGCACCGCAGAACTACTCTCAGGGCAACGCAGATGACTTCTCTGTGATTGACGATTCATCGGATTTGCCCTTTTAGGACATAACCACTGACCGCCTACCTTATATAAGAGCTGTGCTATCTGGCTGGACGGGCGTTCGGAAAGATGAAAGTTTTGGTTGCCTGTGAGGAATCACAGGAAGTCTGTAAAGCGTTTCGGGGAAAAGGACACGAAGCCTATTCCTGCGATATTCAGGAGCCGTCCGGCGGGCATCCAGAGTGGCACATCCTCGGCGACGCCCTCAAGGCTGTTAGGGGGGGGGGCAAGTCGTGACGATGGACGGCGTAACGCATGACGTTGGCAAGTGGGATTTGCTCATTGCACACCCGCCCTGTACTTATTTGACAAAAGCCGGCGGAAATAGGTTAGTGATTGATGGCAAAATTCAAGCAGAGCGATATAAAAATGGATGCGATGCACGAGATTTTTTCATGAAGTTCTGGAATGCCCCGGTGGATAAAATAGCAATAGAAAATCCGATACCAATGCGAATATTTGGACTGCCAGAATACAGCCAAATCATTCAGCCGTATATGTTTGGAGATGAATACATGAAAACGACGTGCTTATGGCTGAAAAACATTCCGGGATTGTTTGCCACAGATATCGTTATACCTACATCGAAATGGGTCGCGTCGTCAGATCGTCGTGCGGTGAAACGAAAAGACGCATGGTCTCAAAGTGGCCACAGAACAGCGAAACAGAGAAGCAAAACTTTTCCGGGCATTGCAAAAGCAATGGCCGAACAATGGGGTTGATAGAATGATTATTTGTTGTCTCAACTGCACATCACGCCACCAAGCCTGCCACGACACTTGCGAGAAGTACAAGGCAGAGAAGAAAGACTTCGAGGAACGTAAGGCATTCGTGTATGAGCTGAACCACAGCCAGAGCGTGTACCACCGTGATTATGAGGACAAGCACCGGGAAAAAGGAAAGAAACGGTTTCTCGGAAGCGAATTTAGAGGTGAACGAGGATGAGACTTAGTAGCGACAAGGTGCTTAGTTATGTTTCCCAAAAGGCATCTGATGGAGATGAGAAAGCAAAAATTGCCTACGAATACCTTAAGTCGCTGGTTGACCAGTGGGAGAAGCTGGAGAAAATAAACCACAAACTTGATTATATCGAAAGATGCAAAAAAAATATCAGAGAAATTGAATTGTATCGCAATAACGGAAGATTTCGTGAATATGACAAAAAAGCTTTGCGCCATTACAAAGAAGCTCTTGCTTACACGGAAGATGAGCGAAAGAAACTGATTGCCGAGTACGATACGGAGTATGGCGCATGAACACCGGCAAGCAGTTTGAAGCGGACTTCAAAGCATCCATCCCATCTGATGCGTGGTGCTACCGTCTGAAAGACAGTGCTGCCACCTACTACGGTGGCAACGAGAACCTGTCCTTTTCCATCGACAACATCTGCGACTTTCTTGTGTACCGTTATCCGATGAACCACCTGTTTGAACTGAAAACCATCGAAACGCCCTCTATCCCTCTGGAAAAGGTGTTCGGCAAGTACGACAAGGCAAAGTGCAAATACCGCAAGGAAAAGCACATCACTGACATGGTGGATGCAATGGGGTACAGCGGCCAGACCGCCCATGTGATAGTCAATTACCGGGCGGTCAACCGAACCTTTGCAATCCCTGCCAGCAAGGTTCTGGCGTTCCGTTACAACGAGAGCCGCAAGAGCATTCCTTGGCAGTGGGCAGAGCAAGAGGGGATAGAGGTCAAAGCAAAAAGGCTGCGTGTCCATTGGCGGTATGACGTGGACGGGTTGCTAAAGAGATTGGAGAAAGAAAATGCAACTGCCTGAAAAACAAGAATTGGTAAGGCTTCTGGGGCTGTACCAAAGTGAACTCCTTATGGAGAACGAAGAAAACCTTAGAAAGAAAATGAGAAGCAATGAAAGCCCGAAGAAGGTTGTCACAGATTATTCATACGGCGTAAAAGCTCAGTATGAACACGCAAGAATCATCATCAAGAAACTTTCTGTTGAAATCGGAAAAGAGCTTAAGGCTAGTTGGGAGTTGTGGTGAAAATGACAATGGTATGTGATAGGTGCGGTGAAGCGTTTCCCCTTTCCAACGATGTGAAATACATGACACCGTTTGATGACGAACTTGACCAATTTGAAAGCAATTCTATTGTAAAGTGCCTTTCTTGCGATGATAAAGGAATTTACTCGATAAGAGATGAAACCGTTGTCCTTTGCCCCTCTTGCATGGCAAAGCTGAACGACTGGCTGAAAGGAGAACAAAAGTGAGTAAGAAAGTTTCAGACATTCTACCCGAGACGGAAATCTTGGCGCAGTTGGCAGAAGAAGCGTCCGAACTGGCACAGGCAGCGTTGAAACTGCGCCGTGCGCTGGATGGCACGAACCCGACGCCGAAGAGCATAGAAGAGTGTGAAGAAAATCTGCTAGAGGAACTAGCAGACATTAAAGTTGCGTTCACGGTCTATTTGTCTGATTCAAAACCATGTATCAAGGCAAGGGTTTCGGAGGAAATCTACAAAACCGCCGAGATAAAGCTCGACCGCTGGCTCTCTCGCCTTGAAGCAAAGGAGAATAAAAATGGCTGAATATTATGTTGGATGTGGGATATTTGGGGAAATCTATGCCGGAAAAATAACACCACCTGGAAAAGACGGTTCGCAAATGTGGAAAAACAAATCGGATGTGACTGACGGAGCAATCGAAGCGGTCGTGAACCATTTCATTATAGAAATGGATCGTGAAGACAAGAATAAAATTCAAAAAGCATGGGGAGTTCGTGGCAATAGAACGCTAAAAGTCACGTTTGAGCTTGTCCCAAACACAAGGAGCAGTCGGATGAATAAATTCGGAGACTGCCCGGTGTGTGGCAAGAAGATGGGGGACTAACGATGTACGATTGCTCAAAGTGCCCAGCACGTCAGAGCTGCATTGCGGCTGCGCTGCCGGGTTCCGTTTACTGCGTGATTAAGCTGATGCAAACCGGTGCGTCAAAGGCAGACATGGAATCTGCCACGCCACGGCAGCTTCCGGACTTCTGCCCCTACTGCGGGAAGCTGCTGCGCATCATCGGAAGCAAGCGATTTTGCAATAACCCGCGCTGCCTGAACCGATACCAGCCGATGGGACGGTGACAGGTACTTGGAAATGGTTGGGCAGTTCAAGAACGAGGACATGACCCCGGAAGAGTTTGCGGATTACATCACCGCAAAGTCAGAACAGGTCGAAAAAGAGCTGAGAGAAAGGTGGAGCTAACAATGTTTGAATTTGTAACTCGCTGGCTGGTCTGCCTAGTCCTGCTGGCGGCGGTAGTTCAGTCCGAACGGACAATTATGAACATAGCGAACAGGCTGTTTGAGGAACGGCAGGCAATGCTCGTCTGGCTGTTCGTCAACGTGTGTCTGGTCGCTTGCACGACTGTTGTGATGGGGTGGAGGTAAAGCATGGAAATTCGTGGAGAACATGGCAAACAGAGAGTTCGTTTTGATTCGCTCAAGGAAGGAGAGCCGTTTTACTACAAAGGCGAACTTAATATGAAGACAAGTAAGATTACGTGCAGCCCCATCTTTTGCGGCGGCACTATATATAACTGCGTGTCGCTCCGTAACGGCAGGATTATGAGCTGCTCCGATGATGCGATGGTCGGCATCGCAAGGGTTCATATCGAAAGGGAATAACCAATGGACAACGAACTTTACTGTCCAATGAAGATGACCAGCAACCCGCTTGGTCGGTGCGTCTGTGAGAAAGAAAAGTGCGCTTGGTGGCGGCAGTTGGATGGTTGCTGTTCTATCTGGTGGATTGCAACCGAGCTGGATAAAATCGAAACGAAGATGAAGGGGTGATAACTCTTGGCAACATCTCCGAAGCGTGGTCGTGGCAGACCGCCGCTGACCGAAGCTGAAAAGAAAAAGCGTGAGAAGCGGGCGCAAAAGGCGAAAGAAGAAGCCGCTGCGAAGCGTGAAAAAGAGCGTGAGAAAAAAAACAACAGATGCTTAACAAGCGGAAATCTATCCGCTCACAGGTGAGTAAAAAGGTGAAAGAACAGCAGGAGCTAGCAATCACGAGGTCTAAGATGCTGAATACAGGCGATTTGCAGTCAAGAATCAGCGATGAAGAGGACAAGAAGGTCATCGGCATGATTGCAGCCAAGTATTTTGGAGACCTTCCGAGCGTGGACATGAACAACCCCATTGAAGTGCAGCAACGCCTTGACTTCTTTTTTGACGCTTGCATCGAAGCCAGAATCTCCCCTGTGGTGGAATGGATTGCGCTGGTTCTGGGCATCGAATGGCCTAGTCTTAGACAGATTATGGCGGGCAAACGCCGTGACGATAGCTTGCAGCAGAAGTACATCCTCAAGCTGATTCTGCAAATGCAGTCCATGTGGGCGTACAACGGTATGTACGGTCAGGAGAACCCGGCAGAGTGGATTTTCCGAGCCAAAAATTACTTTGGTATGCGTGACAACGTGGAAGTTACCGTTGCGCCGCCTGAACAGCCGTTGGGCGATGCACAAAGCGCAGAACAGTTGGCTCAGAAGTACCAAACGGCTTTGCCGAAGGAGATTGACGTAGAGTACAGAGAGGTGGAGGAACATGACTAACGGCGATTTTATCCGCTCCATGACGGACGATGGTGAAAAGATTGATTCTTCCGCTGACATAATTTGCCCTCAAAAAAATTGCCCGTGGTGGAATAAGTATCAATGTCAATATCACTATTTCTGGGGCAAACATCCAACTTTTCGGTTCAATCGTTGCAAAGCGTATCTTTTTGATGGATGGAGAGGATGGAAAGCCGACAAAGAAATCCTGTTCAAGGATGTTGGGGAGGATAAATAAAAAATGAAGTCTGTTTTATTGAGCATCAACCCAAGTTGGTGCAATCTTATTTTTTTTGGCAAAAAAACTCTTGAAATACGAAAAACGAAGCCAAATATGGGTGATGAACCTTTCAAATGTTATGTTTATTGCACAAAAACCAAAACCGGATGGTTCAAAGAGTGCGATGGATACTTGGAACAATTGGACGGAAAAGTTATTGGAGAGTTTACTTGCAATCATCTGTACGAAATCACGCCAGAATCGGATTGCTTGCCAGAAGAATTTGAAGAGATGTCCGGTCTTAGGAAAAAAGAAATTTTGGATTATGTCGGAAAAAAAGGCTGGGCATGGAGCATTTCCAATGTGAAATTGTATGAACATCCAAAATTTTTGTTTGAGTTTACTCATTATTGCATTCTCATGGGGAATAGAGGAGTTTGCAATTTTAATAAAGTAAGATGCAGTTATCAAGTAGAAGAATTTGGCGAAACCAATAGACGTTTTTGTAATAAGTGCTTAAAGCGCCCACCCCAAAGCTGGTGTTATGTGGAAGGATGATAATATGCAGACTGACAGAGGAATCTACCACAAGCGAGTATGCGACCGCTGCGGAGCGGTTCTGAGCGGCAGAATGATGAACCCTGACGAATACTTCAAAGACTGGGCGTGGCGCAGGGACACAGGCGACCTGTGCCCGGAGTGCTATGAAGAGTACAAGCGAGTGATCGGGCGGTTCAATGCCAACAGAAAGAGAAAGAAAGGGCAGATATAATGGACGTTTACTGCACCACCGAACATTGCTCTTGCATGGGCATCAAACAGTTTTCTGCTGGCAAGGCTATCCGATGCACGGCAGAATCCTGTAAGAACAAATCTGAACCGTCCTGTGGCTCTTGCAAATGGTACGCAGAGCCGGAGGGCGTGTGCGTGAACGACCAGTCAAAACACGTTGCAGACTTCGTGTGGGACGAACGTGACTGCAAGGAATGGGAGAAGAAAGATAATGAATAACATTGTAAACGGACTGATTGCGGTTTTGGCATCTTTTTTAGTCGGAACATTTATATGTGGAGTAGCATATCTCATTGAAAAAATTTTAATATGGGATATATTTTTGAACGAAATTCCTGATGGAAATAAAAAAGTTTTTGCAGATGCAATCATCCACATCATAGTTTATTTGATTGGGTTTGCGACATTGTATGCGATGTACAAGGCGGGAGTATAAAGATGACAGCAGGGGAGAAAATCAGGAAGCGTAGGCTTGAACTGGAAAACGGGAATGATGAGATGATACTCGGCAACGGTGTTCTGCTGGATAGTAAAGGAAAGCTTCTCTGCCGTACTGTGGACAAGTTCTGCTCAAACTGTAAATGGCACGACAGATTCTCGTGGGTCTGTTACAACGGTCTGTCTGAGTGCCGGTCTGATTTTACAGACCCGGAAGATGTGTGCAAAGAATGGGAGAAAAGAGAAAATGACAGCTAAAGAAACATTTGCCATATTTGTTTTGGGGTCGCTCATAACATTCTTTGTTGGAGCCCTTGTCACGATTTTTGAAATGTTTCTTTGGGATATGACCGATGACATTTCGCTTGGATGGTCGTGGAAGCATCCAGAACGTTCAACAATTATTCATGCAATGATAATGGCAGCTATTAACGCTACTGTCTTTGGCGGTGGATTTTTGGCTGTATGGCTGGCGAAAGGATGAGAAAATGAGCTATGATATTTCACTGTGCGACCCAGTAACGCATAAACCGCTCAAAGCAGATAGTACGCATTTTATCGCTGGTGGTATGCGCGCTATGGGCGGAACAAAAGAACTGTGGATCAACGTCACCTATAATTATGGTCACTTTTATTATCGACCGGAAGTGTTTGGGGATGGCGGCATCCGCTCCATCTACGGCAAAACAGGCGCAGAAAGCATTCCGATACTGGAAAAGGCTATTGCCGCTTTGGGTGATGATGTAGACGATAGCGACTACTGGCACGCAACAGAGGGCAACGCCAAACGCGCTTTGTATGGTTTGCTGGCGTTTGCAAAGATGCGGCCTGACGGTGTATGGGACGTAGATTGAAGGGAGAAAGGGAAATGCTGATATATGAGGTCGCCTTAGGCATCGTTTTGACAACGATGGTGGGTATATTGTTTGTATCGCCTATTTATCTGTTTGAGCGATATATCCTTTGGGAAACTTTGGATGAATATATTGACAGCACTGCTATCAAGGTTGTTACTTGTGCGGTTATCAATGTTGCTATTTTCTTAATTGGATATGTAGTCGTTCTTGCTACTGCGGGGTATAAAAATGGCTAACACACTCTGGCATCCAGCCAGCGAACCACCGAAAGAACGAACGGCGCCCTTGTTGCTTTCGACTAAGAAAACGTGGCGTGATAAAGATGGAAAAATGTTGCAAGGAATCTCACCGACAGCGTACTTTCTTGGCTGTTACGCAGACGGTCAGTTCTGGGATGAGATAGGCGAGAGACTGCCGAAAAATGTGACGGTGACGCATTGGATGGCGTTTCCGATGGTATGAGGTGGCAGGCATGGAGAGCAAAATTGCTTGGCATTCTCTTAAAAAAGAAGGATACCCGCCACTGTTTGACAATGGAAATGGCTACTTTTCATCCGGAAGGATTTTACTGTCTGGGCTGTATTTTGATTTTTTCAAAGGGAAGATAGACAGGGCTGTGTCATGCGGAAGACTTGTAAAAGACCTTCGACATGGAATGCCGGAATTTGATTGGATGAACGATAACGGATATTGTTTGCATCACTCAAAAATTGAATATTGGGCGTATATGCCAGAACCACCTGTGGAGGAACAAATATGACGAACAAGAAGTTTGGCATCATTATTATGGACTTGAGCCTTTTTGATTTCGGGCCAAAACCGCCTTGCGGGTACATCAAGGCAAAACATATCCGCCCAGTGTACGGAAAAGGCACAAGGCCTGTAAAGGCGCATAAGCGAATCACGAGAACGAGAGAGGGATTTAAAAAATGACAGAACTCAAGAGATGTCCGTTTTGCGGTGGAGAAGTTACCATTACAGAGGGTGGTTATCGCCAAACACGATGGATGTATGTTACGAGAGGAAACAAAGAAAATAGGTGCAGCTGCTATGTTATCATGGAAAGCAAAACTTACAGCTATGATTCCTCTGAAAAAGACAAGGAAAGAATCAAAGCCGACCTCATCGAAGCATGGAACAAACGCTACAAAGAGGATTGAGCATGGACAAAAAACGAGACAGCTTTGCATTCCAACGATATTACTTTGAAGCCATCTCCACACTCAAAAGTAAAGAGAAGTTGGAACTCTACGATGCAATCTGTGCATACGTTTTTGAAGAAAAAGATGCAACTTTGAACTCGAAAAAAGCAGAATCTTGTTTCATTTTGATTAAACATCTGCTCGATGAAGAGTGGAAAAGAAGCGATATTGCGTCAAAAGGATGGTCTACACGAAAGTCAGCTCATTCTCATGTCATAAATGAGATGAAAGTCAGCTCATCTATGGGTTCAAAGTCAGATGACGATGAACCCATTGTATCAACTGACAGTCAGACGAACGTCAAGACCTTGCCGGAGAGTGCAGTCAAGAAGAAACCTGACATCTTCTCCGACTTTGTGAGTGGCGATAAAGCCCTGTTGGAATCCCTGCGAGAGTTCGCACAGATGCGTACAAGAATCAAAAAGCCTATGACAGACCGGGCAAAGCAGATGCTTTGCAACAAGCTGGAAAAGTTTGATCGGCATGACTGGAAAGCCATCCTAGACCAGAGCATATATGCCGGATGGCAGGACATTTACGCATTGAAACAGGATGACCAGTACGAGCAAAGTACGGAAATGGAGTTCCCTAGACTATGACAATGGACGTTCAAACGGTATTTATCGGTGCGCTGATGCTCTGCAAGCCGGGCGTTGTGGATGAAATCATACCAGACCTTGAACTTGACTTGTTCAGACCTGAGCTAAGAGACGCTTTTGCGGCTGTTCAGGGCTATTGGACGGCTAGGGGTAAGATAGATATAGTCGAGATAAACACGCAGCATCCAGACGTAGCGCAGACGCTCTTGGCGTGTGTACAAACCTGTGAATCAGAGTGTGTACGAATTGACAGGGAGCAGATGCAACGTTGGGCACAGCTTATCAGAGAACAAGCTGCACTCACTCGTGTGCAAGGTCTGGCATTCCAGATGACCAGCGAGCTTACCGACTATTCTGATCTATCAGACATTTACCAGCAGATGGGCGAAGCAATGAGCCTGAAAGCTGAGGAAGAAGATGCGTGGACATATGAGGATGTGTTGAACGACTATGTGCTTCACATGGACGAGAAGCCTGTGTACATCAAGACAGGCCTAGAGCGTTTGGATGAAGCGCTGCACATCTCACCGGGCGATTTTATCATCATAGGCGGCAGACCGTCTGCCGGTAAGACCGCCCTGTCCTTGCAAATAGCAGCAAGCATGGCAAAGCAAGACTACACCGTGTACTATTTCAGCCTAGAAACCAGCAAACGCAAGCTAGGCGCACGTCTGATGGCTAATCAAATATACTGCCCTCTGGACACGGTGAAAAATAAGGCGGTCAGTTTGAATGAGATTGACGGACAGGCAAAGAACATGAAGATGCCCCTATATATCCGCTCCGCTGCCGGAAAGAACGTGGCGTGGATGAAGGCTCAGGCTCTCCGTAAAAAGGCTCAGGTCATCTTCGTAGACTATCTTCAACTCATCCACGAAACGGGCGCAAAGGACAGATATGCCGCCATTACAGCCATATCCATTGCCTTGCACGAGCTGGCACAGACCACAGGCGTTGTCGTGGTAGCTCTGGCACAGCTCAATCGAAACCCATCTAAGCCCGGAGCAACGCCTACCAACTCCGACTTGCGAGAAAGCGGGCAGATTGAACAGGACGCTGATGCGATCATCCTTTTGTCTGGTGATAACCCGGACAAGTACCTGTTCCGGCTAAGCAAGAACAAAGAAGGTGAGATAGGCGACCTTCCCATTACGTTTAACAAGCAAATTCAACGGTTCCAAGAATACACTTGGATGGATTGATACCGCTTGAACCACATAAATATTTTTCGTTACGCAAAATACGGGAGGAAAAGACTATGGTTCCAAACATGGCTGCTGTCCATGCTATCATCATCGCCAATGCACACAGACGGCGCGAAAAAGAATGCAGGGAGCAAGAAGCGAGAGAAGCTAAATATTGCAAGGCAAAAGAGCAAGGAGAAATCTGTTACAAAACGTCTCCATGTGAGTGGTGTATGTATTGCTACGATTGCTCAAAAACGAAAGCCAACCAGAAATAACGCAAAGGAGAAAACAACTATGAAAAAGATTTTGACCGTATGCGTATCCGCCCTTACTGTCATTATGCTTATGACCGGATGCAACAAACAGGTGGTAGACCTGATGTATAGCTACTCATGGGTACAGCTGAAAATGCCTGATGGAACGATTGTCGAGGGGAAATTGAACAGTTGGAACGATTACGAGGGCGACCAGCTTCAGGTTGTGATTGACGGTGTGACCTATCTGGTTCATTCGTCCAACGTGGTCTTGAGACATTGAAAGCGAATACAGAATCTGAACGTATGGGCTGCCAGAAATGGCAGTCTTTTGCATATACACGCACAGGAGCCCTACAAACGCTTTTAGCGTCAGATGGAAAACTTATCGGCCGAACACAGAAAACGGCTCTGGCACCGCTCTACGGGGCTGTGAGCGTATTGTAAAGGTCTACGACTATTGCAGGAGGAGAAAATGGAATACATGACAGCCGATACAAAGGTCAATGGGTACATGGTTTACCCTCGATTCCTCTCGACTATTGACGTTAGTCCAACAGAGAAAATTGTTTACATTTACCTGTTCAATCGTGCAAGGTCGTCACAGAGGGCAAGCAGAAGCGGAAAGTTTGCTGACCAACTAGGGCGAGTATACATCGTGTATCCCATCAAAGACCTTGCTGCCGATACTGGATTCACGGAACGATGGGTCAAGAAGTCTCTAAAAGAGCTGGAAGAAGCCGGGTTGATCGAGCGCAAGCGTGAAGGAAAGAATAAGCCCGATAAGATATACGTCAAAGTGCCGGAAGAATCGTTAAAGAGCGAAAAGGGAGGTGAACAATCATTCACCTCTGAGGGGAACGATGCTTCACCTGTGAGGGGAACAATCGTTCACCTCCTTAATATAGAAGAAAAGAAAAGAAGAAAAGTTATTAAGAAAACGGGCGACCCGCCCGATTGGAACGCCATCACGCCGGACTTCGAGGATGTGAGCGAGTATTTTTTGGATGCTGGATGTGAGAACAGGCTTGCCAGAAGGTTCATGAACTACTATGAGGGAACAAGCTGGACGACCAAGACCGGAAAGCCTATCACCAACTGGAAAGCCTTTGCTGATATGTGGATTGACAGAGAACAGGAGAAGCAACAGTACAGTGAACCAGAGTTCAATCGCCTGTAAAGGTTCTTTCCCCCTACAACCCTCTATCTCCAAAAACTATACCGTTAGCCAGCAGAGCAGACCGTAGGTGAGAACTGGCGTAAGATTCGGATTGGTGGATGGCCTACGACTATTTCACGTGGAGAATTGACTTCATTTTGTAGTCGGTTGAATATGTAGAAATGTTGCATTGGCTATTCATAGCGGAATGCTATGAATTGATTGAGATGCCATAGTGCTTTACTGGGAATTAAATCGAGCAGGAACAGACCGAATCGGATGGTATGAGTTATTATACGAAATAATCCGCGATTATCGGGAGTAACTATGTCTGTATACTATAATAAGTACGGTTATTATACGAAATAGATATAACTAGCGGAAGAATAAATTATGCGAAATTGGAACGAAAGGTGATTTTGGGGATTGCAGATGGCTTAGCGACTATCGCACCTCTCTTTTTCTAAAAGGCAAATGACTATTTCACACAAAAAATACACGACTATTTGACGATGTTTCGCAAGAAAACGCTACGACTATTGCTCTACGACTATCAGCAGGCTGTTCGTTACTATACGATATATAGGACTTTCAAAAGCTAGTAGCCTGACGACTTTACGACTATTCCACGACTATTTTATTGGAGAAACTACGACTATTGGCTACGACTATTCCAGCCGGAACGCTACGACTATTGCTCTCCCTTATTGGCTATCGGGCGAAAGCCCGAAAAAGAGATACGGCGGCAGCCGTTAATGGTTCCGCGCCGCCGCGCCAGGATAAAAACATAACGCCGGACGTGTGCCAGGCTAATGCCAGGTTAAGCCGGTGCTAGGGCTCCAGCTGTCGGGCGTGGGAAGCATCGAGACCCCGCCAGGTTGACATGGTCTGCGGTATGCTGCACCCCTGTATCTTATTGTAATAGGGCGGCTGTGCTGACTTGTACAGCGTCCGGCGTGGCGCAGGCGGTGCATAGTTGGCTTGTGTGGCTGCTGTATTGTGTGCGCTGGAATGGGGCAAATCAACGGAAACTCCCCTGTAAAGCTCTGTGCGCTGTTTTGTTGCGTGGGTGGTATAACTGCATGGACGGCGCAAAACGCACTGTAAATGCTTGCGTGTGGCTGTATTACAGAAGAGCATAATAAAAGCCCTGCACCCTCAGCAGATGCAAGGCAAAAGAAAAGCCCCGCCAGCTTAGGCAGGGTGAAATATAGTGTTAGTATGTGGGGTTGCTTTTATCGAGTTCCCACAGTGCGCCGAATTTGACGGCGTGCCGCTTGCAATACTCTGTAAAAAAATCCTGCTCTGTGCAGGGTGCAAGGTCTGCTGCTACCTCTTCGCGTAAATCATCGTCCATTAACTCAACTGCTGCGTCATAGTCAATAGATGTGCCGTTACTGTTAATAACTATAGTCATAATAGTTGCCTCCTGTAGCTTGTTGCTGTCTTATTAACTAGATTGTACCATATCGCAAGCCCTATTAACAGGACTTGCAAGAAATATTTTTGCCTTTTTGGGCTGGGGCGGGGCTGCTTTACGATGCAATCCCGCTAAAGTTTCCAGGCGGCATTACTTCGACGCCTTAAACAACGCCGAAAAAAACCAAAAACAAAACAAGATTGCGGATAAAATCACAGTTTGCACCCCCTTATACCACGCTAAAACGCTTGTAGCTTGTGCGAGTGCTGCACTCTGCATAAATATCAGGGTGCAGCGTCTTGAGAAGCTTGCTATCTAACCGGACACTTTGAACGTCCTTATAGATAGCCTTTGCCGTACCCTGCGCCATCTCTGGCGCACCCTGCATCATGCAGATAATATCTGCCTTGATTGACTCGTTCATTGCTTCCAGCTCCTCTAAAAGCCGCTTGTTTTCGCGGTACTCGTTCACCTTTTCTTCGAACAACGTCATTTTTTATGCTCCTCCTTATTAGCTGTTGAGAAATGCAATCATAACGAGTGCGCCGCTAATCATGCCGCCCACGTACCAGAGGGCGGCCCACTGGGCAAAGTCAAGTGCAATCATATTGTTTGCCCCCCCTATTACATAACCTGAAACAGAGCAGATGCGCGGGCAGTGACGGCGTACAGCTTGCCAGTGGTGTTACCCTTGACCAACACGCCGGTGCAGCCATACAGGCCGGTGCTGTATGCGATAGTTTCAAACCCGCACTCCGCAACGCGAATAGCGTCAATCTCTGCAAAGCCCTTCCGGGTCAAGTCCTCTGCGGCGTTGGTGGTAACATAGCGGCGAATCTCTTTTAATGTGGTTTTCATGGTTTTGCCCTCCTGTTTTGGTGTTTCGTGATGTGGCTTGTAAATGTTTTCGTTTACATCATTATTGTAAACTAATTCGTTTACAAAGTCAAGGCTTTTTTGTAAAAAAGTAAATTTTTTCGTTTACTTTTTTGAGATGTTGCAATCTGTCCGTATCTGCTCAGTTTCGGACACACGGCGCACGCCCTCCAGCCCCGCCGCCGTCCTGATCTACCCGGTGCAGCGTGTTCAGCGTCCGGACGTGTGTGCCGGTGCGCCGTGTCTTGCGTGGTCTGCATTGCATCTGGCACGGCCTGCGCTGTTGCCTGTGCTGTGCAGTCCGTCCGGGTGCGCTAGGGGCTGGGGTCTCTACCGGCGGGGCATACAGGAAGCGCCGGGGGTGGGGTGGGTCGATAGTCTCCGTTGAAAAATTCAAAAAAGGCGTTTTTCTGGATTCCTCTCGTCCATACCCACCCCACCTTCACAAATCAAAACTTATCTGATTGTGCAAGTCTCCAAAAATTCCGAAAAATACAAAAAGACCCCTCTCCCGGTCTAATCTGTGTTATACTTGACCGTAAGAAAGGGGCATTGTAAAATGGCGAAACTCGTAAAATGTAAACATTGTGGTGCAAGGATAGCAGCGACCGCTAAAACCTGTCCGCAGTGCGGTGGAGAAAATACACCGCCAAAGCCAGTTTATAAACGGCTTTGGTTCAAAATTCTTATCGCCTTAATTGTTATATCTTTCATTCAAGACCTAGTAAATCCACGAGATAAAACGAATGTTGCAGCTAGTTCTGAAAGCGAGAAGCCAACATCTTCTGTTGCATCATCCGTAAAGACAGAATCAGAAAGCGTATCTTCTGTTTCTTCTGAATCAGTTCAAGAGGACAATTCTTTTATGCTGGTTGACGGAGTGCTTGGAGAATATGGCGAAGAAGTCACTATCCCAAGTCAGACCTATGGGCAATACACTTATACGCGCTATCTGATTCCTGCTGGTGAATACACGGTAGAAAATAAGGGCAGCGATAAGATGACAACAGTTTTTGTTGTGAACAATGATAACTCGGATGACGTAAAAACTGTGTTGAGATTTTCTAAGACAGGTGAAAAGCAAAGAGTGACTGTAGAGGATGGTTATAATATTCAGTTATCGCTTGAAACACAAGTGCTGTTTATTCCTGTTGAATGAGAGGAGAGGCATAAAATGGGCTTTATAGGAGCAGCAGGGGCTATCGCAACACTTGTATTCGCAATAAAATGCGGCAGACGAGCAGTTGATGGCATCGTAGACAAGAAGTGCTGGGCATATTTGCTGGTATCAATGCTAGCTATGTCTATTGGCACAAGCTGGCCTGATATGTACATGGGCATAGGAATGTTCTTCCTGCTTGCATGGTTGGCATATCTAGCAAACTGGCTTTATAAGGTCATTGCACATAAAACGGCAAAAAGAGAAAAGGCCACAAAGAAAGATTTCTGGATGCCTATTGCTTGTTTTGCGCTGATGATTGTAACTGTGGCGATTGCACCCGAAAAGAAAGTTGATGCTTCTTCTCTGGTGGCCGAATCCGTTGTATCTTCTGTAGCTGCAAGCAGCTCTGTTGAGGAAAAGTCTGATCTACAGGCAGCGGAAAGCAAACAGGAAGAGCAGGAAGCGGAGCGCAATGCAGCACTGAAGGCCGAAAGCGAACGTAGAGTAGCAGAAGTAGCAGCTAGTTTCAAGAAAGAAGAACCAACATCAAAAGAACAGTCTGAATCCGAAAAGGCGAAGGAAGAAGAACGAAACGCTGCTATTAAAGCGGAATCGGAGAAGAGAGCTGCCAGCAGCAAAGTTTCTTCCAAAAGCCAAGCTGCTTCTAAGGTGGAACTTAGCGAGGATGAATATAAAGAACGGTGCGCAGAAGTTGATTATAAAGACTTGTGCAGATACCCGGACAAATATTCGCATCAAAGAATAAAAGTTAAGGTTAAGATTCAACAGGTTATGGATTCTAGCTTGTTTAGCAGCGAGAAAGCCTATCGAATGATGACCGACAACGATGGATATGGATTATATCTAGATGATGAATATTACGTCATAGATGAGCGCAATTCTGGGGCAGTGAAGCTATTAGAAGACGATATTGTTGTGATATATGGCAAATTCGGCGGAATGAAAAAAGTGACAAGAGCTTTGACATGGACAACAGATGAAGTGCCTAGCATCGAGATGAAATATGCAGAACTTGTAAAAGAATGAAAAGGTGGTCGTAAAAATGAAAAAGAAAATTATTTCAGCTATCCTTGCCGCAGCTTTGGTTTTCACGATGCCAATCAATGCAAGTGCCGCAAAGAAGCCAGATGAATGGTCTGGTATTATTGAACTAGAGCAGACCAACGCAACGCAGTATGAGCCGTTAGGCATTAAGAATCATGGGTCTTATGCGTGGCGTGGCGGTAGCACGATTTATATTTCTTATGCTCTCGAAATCGAGAATACCAACAAAAATCTTGCGGTCTGGTTTCCTCATATTGAAATCGCAGTTGTTGCAGAAGATGGCTCTGTAATTAAAACAGATGATGAATATTTGGACTGGGTTGCAGAAGATGATTCCTACTGGTATGCTGGATATTTCACATACGAGTATGATGGCACTATCCCTGCCGGTATCGAAATGTCTGTTTCTGCACAGGATTATAATTATCAGCCGAGTGCCGGAAAAGAAGTTTTAAGAGCCGGAGAACTGGCTGTCACCAATACTTCAAAGCGTGGCAGCGGCTATGAAACGAGATTTACCGGAAAGGTAACTAACAACAGCGCATACAAGGCAAATGCAAAGGTTATCGTTCTGTACAAGATGAAGAATGAGAACGGAGAAGAAGTCCCTGTGTGCGGAGATATTGATTATATATTGGATATCCAACCGGGTGAGACGAAGAACTTTGAGATTCACCCCTATTCTGGACTTTCCAATTATTCTTCGTGGGAAGTCGTAGCAATTCAAATGTAACATAAAAAGCCAGCGGCTAGACGTTCTCTAACCACTGGCTTTTTATTGGTTGCTCAATTTTGAGAAAGCAATCTTACGGTGTACAAAAATGTTCACCGTGTGAGTTTTTCCGATTTTTCAGAAAAACTTCAATTATCCGTTTCTACGGATGCTTGCATAGAGCAGACGGAAAGTCTCACGGCCTTTCGGCGTTACTCTGGTCTGTACGCCACCGTGCTTGTTCTTCTGGTTGCAGTATTCCTTGACCGCAAACAAGCCGTCACCCTTGCCCGCTTTCGGCAGAATGCCCTTGCTCTTGTCACGGTAGATGTAACCGTCAGAAATGAGCATCTTGATGAACAGGCGTTCAGGGATACGCAGTTCCTTTGCGGTAGAGCGGAAGTTGGTAGAAACATTCCACGCCACAAGGTCATCAAAGTAGTCCGCTTTAGGCTGCATCTCCTCGTTCTTCTCACAGAGCTGCTTGTTTCGCATCTGCAATGCTGCACTCTTTTCCTTCTCGGCCTTCATGTTCTGAATCAGCCCGATCACGAAGTCCGGGTTGGCAATAGCCGTCTCCAACAGGTTGTCGGTCATGTACATCCCATGCTTGCGGATGGACGGCAAGACCTCGTGAGTGACCCAGTGCTTGAACCGCTGCGCGCTTTCCAGCTTGCTGCTGAAAATCAGACTGTACAGGCCAGATTCGTTGATGATGATAATAGGCTGCTTGCCACCGGGGGTGTCCATTTCGTTCACCCCTCTGTCCTGTTCATCAACGTGGTCACGGATGGCTTTCTGCGGGTTGTTGTAGCCTAAAGCCACCGCAATGTCCTTGCCAACGAACCAAGGGTCATCGTCAATGAGCATGACGCGGATTTCGCCAAACTCGGCGTTGTTGAAGATTTTGATGTTCTCAGACAAAGAAAGTTGCATTAAAAGCTCCTTTTCACTTGTGAGAGAAGCGATTTTCTGCTATAATAACGGCGAGAGAATGCTTCTCTCAGGGTTTACATGATACGTTCGCTGTGGTCGCCAAACTTTAGCGGACGTATCATTTTTCGTTTTCATTGGTAGAATCCATTGGATGCAGCGTAAAGAATGCTTCACGGAACGCAGCAGAGATGGACACCCGGTTCTTGATGCAGTATTCCTGCAAGCTTGCAAACTGCCGCTCCGTCACGCTGATGGTAACGGTGTGACCGTAACGCTCTGCGTAAGGACTGCTCATACACATTCACCCCCTTTCGTTTTGCTGTGCAATAAGTGCAACCGCAAAATATCAGGATGTCAAGAAAATACACCCCATATATTGTGTTCACTAGTGCGGGTATCAGATTTTTCCATTCTGATTGGCTGCTCCAGCTTCGTACCCTGCTCGGTAGTTCAGTTCGGACAGTTTGCCCAACGCTTCTGCGTACTCCCTGTCCTCGCTGGTCGGCTCTTTGCCGTGTGCGAGGGTTTTCAGAAATTCTTCGGTTATCGTGGGAAAGTTCATGTTTTTTGCTCCTAACTCTTGCGGAGAGCAGCCCTTTTTGGTATAATAGATTCCGAAAAGGGAGACTGCCCCCTTGGTGGTTGCAGGTTCTCGTTTCGTGATGTGGATAAGCTATCAGTGGCTTCGTGGTGGTTGCGGCTGATAGCTTATTTTTTATGCCTTGATGTTCTCAACGTAGGATGCTACCCACTCGATACCCATGCGGATAACATCGACCTTTGAGATGCCCAATGCCTTTGCGCTGCTCTCCATGCTTGCGATCTGGCTCTCTGTGAGCCGGGTGCTTATCATGTGCAGCTTATCACGTTCCGAGGTTTCTGCTCGTCTTGCCAAGCCTATCACCTCGCTTTCGCTGGAACAAGTATAAAGCGTGAAAATATGCTTGTCAAGACCCAAAGTTTTACGGAAATGAAGTTTGGCAGAATTACTCCTTATTATAGAAAATTTTCTACCTGATTGTGATTAACTAAGTAAACACCCTTATACTACTCTAGTATGTATAAATACATACTAGAGTATATTTATATATAATACGCTCGCAGACCGCTTTGATTTTGAATCCCCTCTTGACAAAGTAAATCTTTTCGTTTACAATAGTGGCGAAAGGGGCGGTAAAAATGGACGAGCAGGAAAAGGTTACTAAAAAGAAAAAAGAGAAAATTGTCACTAATGGGGCTGAAATCGTAAAGGACGTAATGAAGCGTCAGGACATTACGATAGTTAGGCTTGGGGAAATTTCTGGTCTTGGGTCGAGACAAGCGGTGTATCAAAGGCTAAAAGATGGGAGTTTGAACCTTTCTACGTTTTTTAGGCTTTTGAACTCAATGAATTACCGTATTGTTGTCGAGCCGGACATGGGTGATATTGGAGATAAGGCATATATCGTTGAGGGAACAGTCGTTGAAAAGGACGGTGAACCTGAATGATTTACGGTTATGCTCGTGTCAGTTCTGCCGGTCAGGCGATTGATGGCAACAGTCTTGAATCGCAGGAAGAAGCCCTCAAGGCCGCTGGCGCAACTAAGATTTTCAAAGAGGTCTATACCGGCACTAAGATGGAACGCAAGGAACTGGACAAGCTGGAAGCGGAAGTCCAGAGCGGCGATACAATCGTTGTGACAAAGCTAGATCGTGTCGCCAGAAGCCTTGTTGGTGGGTATGAACTGATTGATTCTTGGATTGAAAAAGGAATCCGAGTGAACGTGCTGAATCTTGGCGTGATGGATAACACTCCTGCAAGCCGGGCTATGAGAGGTATGTTCCTTGTGTTTGCTCAGTTTGAGCGTGACATGATTGTTGAGCGCACCAGAGAGGGAAAGAAAATTGCCAGCCAGCGCCCCGATTACAGGGAAGGCCGCAAGCCCACTGAGTATGACCGCAACCTTTTTGACGTTCTACACGAGCAGGTGGAGAAGCGCATTCTCACGGTCACGGATGCTGCCAAGCAGCTTGGTGTGACCCGCCAGACATGGTATCGGATTGCTGAACAGAACAGGTGAAAGGAGTAAAACATGAAAGCTATTTTACAAGGTCTCGAAAACAAGAAATGGGATTTTAGCAAGCATGAAAAAGCCGCAATTTCTTGGCTGCTGCAACATGGATTTGAAGTCAAATTAGAGAAACAGCATATATCAAAGGATTTTTATAGCGTTTCAAAAGACGGCGTTTCGGACGAATTTATTTTTCCAAACAACCAAAAGAAAATGAATGTCTTGTCGTTTATGGAGCAATACAGCAAAAACTTTGAACTCAAAAAAGAACTTGTCAAAATGAGAGCCGATGCTGCAGGGGCTGGTCTGATCTGACATCATTGAAAGGTATCTTTGTTACAAGTTGATGCTTGGGGATAAAGAACCGAAGCCTACTTTACATAGTCAGAGAAAGGAATAGAGCATGAAACCCGTAAAATTGTCAGATCAGAGCTTGAAACTGATTGAAACGTTGTGCGATTACACCGACAAGCCCGATATTCTCAATGCCATCGCAGACGCTTTGTACTACGATGCGGACGAGCTGAAACGCAGGCTCAACCAGCTTGCAGAAGAAGTCAAATAAACTGAACAATCCATTTATTAAGATGGGTTTTAGCAAATAATTTTCCGAAAACAGAATTATAAAACCGAATATTTGATTTTTGTGCAGTTGTAGGCACTCTTTACATTTTCAGGTAGGGGGTGCCTATTTTTATGCAGCCAAAGCAGTGTATCGCCATCATTGACAGCATCAAAGCGTATGCAAAGCAGAATCCGACAGAAGCACAGGTCTATGAGGACTGGTTTCAGGCGGTGGTAAACCTAAGAGATGTCTTACCGCAGGACAAGCGGTTCGATGTCTATAAATACTCTGGTGAATTGCGCTCTGTCTGTGCAGCCATGATGGGCAAGATGAAAACAGGCGAGGATGTGGCGAAAGTCTATGACATTATCAGCCGGACGTACCTGTTTGAAGCAAAGGACGTGTTTGACAGCTATTGCATCTACCTTGAATGGAATCGTGCGCCGGAAAAGAAGTTCTACCAGCCACGAAGAAAGGTGCTTTTGACACTTGTTCGTGACCTAGAGGATTTGTTTTTCCATCGTGTAGAATTTCTTGGAGTAAGTCAACCTCCGAGAACTGGAAAAAGTACGCTCTGTATATTTTTCACCACATGGCTGATGGGCAACCGCCCTGACGTTGCATCGGTTATGAGCGGACATTCCGACAAGCTGACCAACGGCTTCTACGGTGAAGTGCTGTCCATCATCACTGACCCTGTGACCTACAACTGGGGCAAAATCTTCCCTGACGTTCAGCTTGTGGATAAGAGCGCAAAGGATGAAAGCGTTGACCTTAACCGAAAGAAACGCTTCCCCACTCTGACTTGTCGTTCCATCGGCGGCACGCTGACTGGTGCTGTTGAAATTGGCGAAGGCGGCGTTCTGTACAGCGATGACTTGATTGAGGACTTGGAGGAAAGCCTGAACGTTGAGCGTCTGAACAACAAGTACGATGCCTACTTGAACCAGTTGAAAGACCGTAAGAAGCAAGGCGCATTAGAGCTAATGGTCGGCACACGTTGGAACGTGCTTGACCCTCTGGGACGCATCCAGAACCAGTATGCCGACAATCCAAAGTACCGCTTCCGGGTAATTCCTGCGGTGGACGAGAACGGACACAGCAACTTCAATTATGACTACGGTGTGGGATTTGACGATGCCTACTATGCTGACATGAAAGCCAGCATTGACGATGCAACATGGTGGGCAAAGTATATGGGCAAGCCCTATGTGCGTGAAGGTTTGCTCTTCCCTGCCGATGAACTGCGGTATTACAATGGTGTTTTGCCTGACGGCGAGCCTGACCGCAAGCTCATGGTCATGGATATTGCATGGGGCGGCGGTGACTTCACTGCCTGCCCTATCGCCTATGTGTACGGAGATGCTGTGTTCATCCCAGACCTTGTGTTCAATAACGGCGACAAGACAGTGACCAGACCGGAAGTTGTGGGTAAAATCATCCAGCACAAAATCAACGTGGTGCGCGGCGAAGCCAACAACGGCGGCGATGAATATTGCGACGTGGTAGACAGCCAGCTTCGGCAGCAAGGCTATCACTGCTCTGTTCGTAGCCAGCGCGCTCCCAGTGGACAAAGCAAGCTGTCCAGAATCATTCAGTATGCGCCTGACATCAAACGGTTCTATTTCCTTGACGAAAAACACCAGTCGAAAGAGTACAAGGCGTTCATGGAACAGGTGACGATGTTCACGCAGCTTGGCAAAGTTCCGCACGATGATGCCCCGGACAGTCTGGCGCAGCTTGCCGATGAATTGTATAACGGGATTAGTAAAATTGAGCCTGTCAAGAGGCCTTTTTGATTAAAAACACAATATATTGTGTTCGCTGGGTCTATTTATTTGATTTCGCCACTTGACAAGGCTTATAATGTACGCAGGAAGTTTTGCAGCTTCCCTTAAAGGAATAGCTTGCACGCGGGGTTTTGTCATTTTTACTCGATTGTGCATCAACGAGCATATTCCTCCTTTCACCGGTGGAGGTTTTCTCACTCTTTCGCCTTCACCGGACTTTATATGTTGCGTCCCTGCTGGCTGGGAATGTCAGAATACTCCCCCTCTTCTGGCAAGCAACGGTTCAATTCCGTTACGCAGCACAACCAACTACCTAGCTTTGCATGGACTTATTCTCCAAAACCTCCACCGCTATTCCCGGCTCTCAATGTAATGTTTAGGCATGACATTGCAAAGAGCAGCGGTTAACCAATCAAGCCGGGTTTTTATGCTACATTAGCTTAGTATGGTTAGAGCACTCGGCTCATATCCGAGCATACATTGGTTCAAATCCATTATGTAGCACCAAAATTGCAGCTGACCCGTTTACGTCTGTCCGACAACTGAATGTAAAGGCTGCAATGGTTTTCTTCGGGCGAAGAATAGCACGGCTGGAAGTGCGAACAGTTTCCCAGTAGCTTCCAACAGGTCTGTGCTCAACAGCCTGTTTCCAGAAATTCAACGAAAGGAGCGCTCATGTTAGTTAGAATCTGTTGCCCTTGTATCCGTCAGAACCCAATTTACAAGAACGTCCGCTGCAATCGCTATCTTGGAGAAGTGGACGGACGATACCATTTCAAGTGCGACAGATGTAAGGGCATTATCGAAGGAGACACAAAAGAAGGATGGGTCAAAATCATCCATCCGCCTGAAAAGTAAATAGCTTTTGAAGCGCAGTTTTGGCGCAGTGAGATAGACCTCAACGGGTTTGTCTTGCTGCGCTTTTTATTTTGCCGGAAAGGAGGAACGCATGGCTGAGTATCAGATGGTTGTTGGCGGCTTTTTGAATAAGCCGCTGACAGGACGTAGATCAATTGAAACGCCGGAGACGGAAATCAATCTGGCAAACGTGCTGAAAGTAGTCATGGGCAAGGCAGAGCCTATTCATTTGCTGAACAAGAACGAGATTCGCTTTCTGCACAACTACTACTTGGGTAGCCAGCCTGTCCTCCATCGCACGAAAGAGTACCACGCTGAAATTACCAACCGCATTGTAGAGAACCATGCCAACGAGTGCGTGGGCTTCTACACAGGATACATGAGCGGCACTCCTTGCTCTTATGTGCGGTCTGAAACGGCAACTGGTGACGGCGAGGAAATCGCCCGACTGTCCAACGCCTTGCAGTATGAGGGCAAGGATGCGCTCGATCGGCGGCTCTGGCAGTGGATGTTGGAATGCGGACAGGGATACCGCATTGTTCTTCCTGACAAGGGGTACAACGGAAACTACCCGGACGAAACACCCTTGCTGGTGGACGTTCCAGACCCGGATATGGCGTATGTGATTTACAATTCCGGTATCGGGCACAAGCCCATCGCCAACGTGCTGCACATTCCACGCAATTATCAGAATGACCTGAACGACCTGATTTGTGTGTATACGCCGAACCAGTACTTTGAAATCAACAACGGCAAGGTTACGAAAACGGAGAGCCATTCTCTCGGAATGCTACCGATAGTCGAATACAAGTTGAACCCGGAGCGGATGGGTTTGTTTGAACCGGCTATCCCTGTGCTGGATGCTATCAACCTTTTGGAGAGCAATCGTCTCGATGGTGTAGAGCAGTTCATCCAATCCATCATGGTCTTTATTAACTGTCTTGTTGATAAAGAGGCGTTGGAGGCTGTCAAGGCTATGGGCGCAATGTCAATCAAGTCTACTTCTGGACTTGCTGCCGATGTAAAACAGCTTGCAAACGAGCTGAACCAGCAGCAAACGCAGATTTTGATTGATTCCATGTTGAACGTGTACCGCAGCCTGACTGCCATGCCTAGTGCTACTGGCAGCGAGAACGCAACGTCCGACAACGTGGGTGCAGTCATCGTCCGCAATGGTTGGAATCACACCGAAGCAAGGGCGCAGCAGTACGAGAATATGTTCAAATACGCTGAACGTCAAAGCCTGTCTGTGATGCTGAAAATTTTGCGTGACACGGCTGGTTCTAAGTTGATGGCAAGCGATATTAACATCAAACTTCCTCGCCGTCAGTACGACAACCAGCAGAGCAAGGTTCAGATTTTTGCGCAGATGATTCAGCAGCCGATTGACCCGCAGCTGGCGTTCACTACGCCCGGTCTGTTCCCTGACTCGCAGGCTGCTTACGAAATGAGCAAGCCCTTCCTGATTGCCGCTGGCAAGCTTGGCGAGGATGGGAAAGCGCCGAAGCCGCAGAAACAGCCGACAGGCCATATTGTTGACGCTAACAAAATGGTCAACGAACAGGCTAATGCAAAGGAAGGGGAAGAAAAATGAAGAAGCTGTTTATTTCCTGCCCGATGAAGAATCGGTCGGAAGAAAATATTCGGATGACGTTTGACCGCCTGCACAAAATTGCCGAAGCGGTGTACTGCGAAAGTCTTGAGGTTATCCCTACCTATATTGAAGATAACCCGCCTAAGTGCAGAACTGAAGGGCTTTGGTATCTTGGAAAGAGCATTGAACTTCTCGCACAGGCTGATTATTTTATCGGCATTTGCGGCGATAACGCCTTTCAGTATAACGGCTGTACTGTAGAAATTGATGCTGCAAAGTTGTATGGCGTTCCGGTGTATCTTGTTCCGACCGTTTTCGCCGCTCCAGATGTTGCGAAAGAAGAACTGGTTTACAACGGCGCAGGGGAACTAATCAACTAAAAATCAATCCGCATTAGCGGGCTGATATATTCCGGCAGGGAAGCCGGGATACAAATTTCGCAGCGTTGCAGGGAAGCAACGGTAAAAAACGCAGGAGGAAATTAACGATATGAAACTCAATGTGTTGCTTGGTGATGCTTACAAAGATGGCATGACCGCCGATGAAATCATTTCTGCGCTTGAAAAGGTTGCAGACCCTAGCGCAGAGGTCGAGAAGCTGCGCAACGCCGTGACGAAAGCTAACGGCGAAGCTGCCGAGTACAAGAAGCAGCTCAAGGCAAGGCGTACCGATGACGAGAACGCCGCACAGGAACAGGCTGACAAGCTGGCAGAGATGCAGAAGCAGATTGAAGCCCTGACTGCTGACAAGGAGAACCTCGTCAAGGAAAAGACCCTTGCATCTTACCGTGAAAAGTTCGTTGCACAGGGTTATGACGCTGAGCTTGCTAACAAGGCTGCATTTGCACTGGCAGACGGTGACATGGACAAGGTGTTTAAGTTCCAGTCGGAGTTTATGACCGCCCACGACACCGCATACAAGGCTTCTCTGCTGAAGGATATGCCCACACCTCCGGGTGCGGATGGCAAGGGCAGTTCTGACAGTGAAGGCGTGGCGTTCGCCAAGAGCCTTGCGCAGCAGAACGCAAATACTTCTAAGGCGTCGAGTGACGCAATGAGTGCTTTCCATTAACAAGGAGGAAAACATGAAGTTTACCCGAAACACGGTCAACGGAATCAACGATACCATCCTTGCTTCCAATGACTACACCGCCATCCCTTTTACCGTGACCGAAACTGCTGCGGTTAAGGCTGGCTACCCCATGACGCTGGCTGGCAAGAAAGCTGTTGCTGCTGGCGAGACTGGTTCTAAGACCATCAACGCTGACGGCATCCTGCTGTATGACGTTGACCCGGCAGAGAACCCTAATGCTTCTCTGCTGATTCGTGGCGTTATCGACACCAAGAAGGCAACGGCAAGTTCCAGCTTCACCTTTGACGCTGACGCGATCAAGGCACTCAAGACCGCCGTTCCCGGCATCTTCTGTCGTGACAACATCAGCGTGAACGCTTGATAGGAGGTAAAACAACATGGCACTGAATCTTAAGGAAGTCTTTGCCCCGGCTGCGATTGCCGCCTATTGGACGAACGACCCCACCAATGCGATGCCTTTTGCATCTGACGCACTGTTCCCCGCAAAGAAGAAGGCCGGTCTCGACCTGAAGTGGCTGCGTGGCCACAAGGGCGTTGGCGTTTCCCTGATGCCCAGCGCATTTGATGCAAAGGCTACGTTCCGTACCCGTGAGGGCTTCAAGTTCGATGAAACCGAGATGCCGTTCTTCCGTGAAGGCTACCATCTGGGCGAGAAAGACCGTCAGGAAATCCTGCGTGTTCTGGACAGCAACGACCCCTATGCCCGTGACGTAATGAATCGTCTGTACGATGATACCGCACAGCTTATCACTGGTGCTCGTATCGTTCCTGAGCGCATGATCTGGCAGCTGCTGGCTCCCGCCAATGGCGTTCCTGGCATCACCATCAAGGCAAACGGCGTGAACTACACCTACAACTACGACCCGGACGGCACTTGGAAGTCTACCAACTACAAGGAAGTCTCCGCCGCAAAGTCTAAGTGGAACGTCACCACCGCCACCCCCATTGCCGACCTGAACGCTGCAAAGGACGCTGTTTTGGCAAGCGTTGGCGAGGTCGTGACTGAGGTGTACATGAACACCGCCACCTTCCGCAACATGATTGCTGCGGACGAGGTGAAGAATCGGTTCATGACCGTCACTGCAAAGGCAAACGCTGTTCTGCTGGATGCTGAAGCACGGCAGATTATCGAATCTGCAACCGGTCTGACCATCCATCTGTATGACAAGATGTTCAAGGCAGACCGGTACAGCGCAAGCGAGAAGTACTTGCCCGATGGCATGGTCGTGGTTGCCCCGTCCGGCGCTCTGGGCGGCACTTGGTACGGCACTACTCCTGAGGAAGCCGACCTGCTGTCCGGCCAGTCTGGTGCATCCGTATCCATCGTAAACACCGGCGTTGCCATCACCACTGAGCTGACCATTCACCCGGTCAATGCCAATGTCTACGCTTCTGAAATCGTTCTGCCGTCCTTTGAGCGCATGGACGCTGTGTACTGCATCAAGGCTTACTAAGGCGAAAGGAGGAAAGCAGCATGGGAAACCAGTATTCCGAAGCGGCAGTCAAGCTGGGGCAGTACATCGCCCCTGCACTTGACCGTGAAATCACGGACGAGGACTACCCACTTTTCGACCTGCTGCTTGATTTTGCCAAAGATAAGATATTTGCGCAGGGCTACCCCTTCGGTAACAGACCGGACGAGCTGCCCTCGCAGTATCAGTCGTTGCAGATACGCATTGCAGCGGAACTGTACAACCACATCGGCGCAAACGGACAAACGAGCTATACCAACAATGGCATTACTCGTGTTTGGGAAAGCTCCGATGTGGCGCAGTCCCTGCTTAACGAAGTGGTTCCGAGAGTAGGTGTTATCGGCTGATGTTCAATGGAAGCCCGCTGGACAAACGCCCACTGTGGTACTCAAACCCTGTTGGCAAGAAAACGCCTGTTGTGGACGAATGGGGCAACGAGACTGGCGAATCCGCATACGAATCGTGGAGTACCCCCGCAAAACTGATGCTGAACGTCAGCCCGCCTACCGGTTCTGCGGAAGCAACCCCTTTTGGAGCGTTCACGGATTACAGCTACGTTGTCAGTTCGTCCAGCAAGAAGCGCAACACACCACTTTATGAAGGTACGCGCGTCTGGTTTCAGACGGATGTTTCAAAGCCCTTCAATTACATTGTGGTCAAGGTCGCAGAGCATATCACGGATACGCTGTATGCGCTGAAAGAGGTGGCTGCAAGTGAAAATTAAAGTGAGGTTGAGCGATGCCGGACTTCGTGATGCGGAACGTCAGATACAGGAGTACAAGGCCACCCTGAACAAAAAGGCACAAGAGTTTGCAAAGGCGTTGGCTGATAAAGGACTTGATGTAGCGAAAGTTCGCTTTGCAAATGCAGAATATGCCGGTAGCAACGAAGTCTCTTGTCGTGTTGAGCAGAACGGAAACATTTGCACCATCATTGCAGAGGGCAAGTCAGTCGCCTTTATCGAGTTTGGTACCGGTGCACATCACAACGGATATGGCGGCGAACTGCCGCCCGGTGTTGGTGCGCATGGCTCCTATGGTCAAGGCAAGGGTGCTGGCAGACGTTGGTACTACTACGGCGACACCGGTAATGCCGGAACCTATGTGGATACCGTTCCCGGCAAGGGACAGTTGAATTACACCAGAGGCAACGAGCCAGCTATGGCTATGTGGGGAGCTGTTGAAGAAATGGCTTCTCAAGTTGAAGCAACGTGGAGGGAGGTTTGGAATAGTTGATCGATTATTTCAATTCTGTCTTCACGGCTGTTGCTAAGGAACTGCGAAAGCAAATGCCTGGCATCTTCGTTACTGGTGAAATCAATGACAGCAATGTCAAGAAGTTTCCGTGTGTGCAGATAGAGGAAAACAGCAATCTTCCTGTACACATTGATTCTGCTGGTCACAGCAAGTACGCTGCTGTTTCCCTGCGCGTTCGTGTTTACTCCAACAAGGACACCGGGCGCATTGCGGAAGCACGCTCTATCGTTGGAATTGTGGATTCTGTATTGGAACCGCTCAATTTTTATCGCAAATCGTTGCCCCGTTGAATGGGCTGTACAACAATTCCGTCTA
>CYGL01000039.1_pt1 | contig 58528 bp, 104 predicted proteins | sample 485531 | NCBI WGS metagenome assembly CYGL01 (sample SAMEA3497897, study PRJEB9818) | human gut metagenome | reverse complement strand
GCTAGACGATAACTTTATCGACTTAATCACAAAAAACGCACCACAGACGCTCGTAGACGGCTCTCCGTTGATGCTGATGGTATATCTCAAACTAGACCATGCAATCAGACCGATGCAGGAGCGTGTAGAACGGCTTTTCAGGGTCAGACGTGAAAGTTATCAGGTCACCGTAAAAACGCGTCAGACAGGCTCTTACACGTCTTTCCCGCGATGATAGCAGCAGAATGAGCGAATGCCAACGACTATTCGTCTAATCGCAGGGCTGATTGAGACGAAAGTGAGATGTGTGAGACGCAAAAACGCTTCGACTATCACTTTCGGAAATGGCTTTCAAATTTTTGTCCCCTTTCCCCCTTGTTTCCTCTTTCCCCCTTTTGTCCCCCTCTTTCCCCTACAACCCCTATTACCCCCTATAATCCCCCTAATATCTTCCGTGCTCCCCCTTTCCCTCCCCGTGTGTTTAGCGCGTCCGCGGGCGTTATATGCGCGAGCACGCGCGTTGACGGAGCCGGGTGTGCCATGATAGTTCAAAAGTGAATAAATAGTAGTTATGCGAAATTGCAAACTGGTTCTTTCCCCCTACAACCCTCTATTTCCAAGACTGCACCGTTATCCAGCAGAGCAGACTGTAGGCGAGAACTGGCGTGAGATTTGGGCTGGTGGATGGTCTACGACTATTCCAGACATGGAGAATTGACTTCATTTTGTAGGTAGTTGAATATGTAGAAATGTTGCATTGACTATTCCTAGTAGAACGCTATGAATTGATTAATATACCATAGTGCATTGCTGGGAATTAAATCGAGCAGAAACAGATCGAATTGGATGATACGACTATTCCAGCAGAATAATCCCTAGATAGTTACTAGGATATATAAGCGTATATTATAATAAGTACGGTTGGCATACGAATTTGGTAGGACTAGCAGATGAATAAACTTATGAATATATGTAATGAATTGTGATTTTTATGCGGTCTGATGACTTAGCGACTATCGCACCTCTCTTTCCATAAAAGGCAAACGACTATTTCTCACAAAAAATACACGACTATTTGATGATGATTCGCAAGAAAACGCTACAACTATTGCTCTGCGACTATCGGCGAACAACTCGTTACTATACTATATATAGGACTTTCAAACGGTGGTCGTCTGACGACTTTACGACTATTCTACGACTATTTTATCGGAGAAACTGCGACTATCGGTTACGACTATTCCAGCTGGAACGCTACGACTATTGCTCTCCCTTATTGGCTATCGGGCGAAAGCCCGAAAAAGAGATACGGCGGCAGCCGTCAATGGTTCCGCGCCTCCCGCCGTGTCCGCCCCGCTGATCAGGTGCCAGATCTCCAGCCGCCGGGCTGGCATGGTCTGCGATGTGCTACACCGCCGGGCATAGATCCATAACAGGACGCACCGGCTGTGCTGACCTGTACAGCGTCCGGTGCGGCGGTGGTATCTGGTATCGGTGGAGGCGCTGCGCTTGCTTGTATGTCCTCCAGCGCCTTGCAGGATGTACAGCATAGCAGGATGCGCAGCCGGATGACGGGCGCAAAATGGGGCAAATAGCCGGAAAAGCTCCTGCAAAGCCCTGTAAACGATTTTGCGTCTGAGGTGGTAAATTTTGCATGGACGACACAAAAGGCACTGCAAACGCTTGTGCGTGGCTGTATTTCAAAAGGGCAAAAAAGAAAGACCCCGCCGAAGCGAGGCCTTTTGATGGGGGACATATCCGACATCAATTAAATATTTCTATCCGCGCCGGGCCAGATAGGCGGCTCGACCAACTGCAAACCATCTATTGCAACTGACGCTATTATAATAATGTGTATACCATAGATTGTCAAGGAGATATGCAAAAAACCCGGCCATTGCTGACCGGGTGAAGGACTGTGTATTACTCTGCATGATTGCGGCCATACTGTACACCGTCGTCATATGCGGATTTGAGCAAGGCAGCAATCTCACCAAGCTGCTGAGCGGTGTATTTGTCTATCCACTCAGTAGGGATACGGGCAAAGATTGCGGAGCAGGTAGACGGGTATGCGCGCCAGCCGCTGGCCTCTTTTGCCCGCTCCAACTTTGCAATCTCCGCACGCTCTTTTGCGGTCAGCATGTTATCGGGGTCATTAATGATACGAGACATAAAAAACCTCCTGCCGTTACACGGCCTTATTTGATTAAATTATACCACACTGCAAGCCTCATTAGATGGACTTGCAAAAATATTTTGCCCTTTTGGGCTGGGGCAGGGTTGCTTTACGGTGCAGCCCCGCTAAAGTATCCGATAGGCATTACTTGCTTGCCTTAAACAGCGCAGAGAAAAACCAAAAGGCAAACAGGATGCAGGATAATATCACTTGTCGCACCCCCTCATACCACGCTAAACCGCTTGTAAACGGTTTTTTTGCTGCACTCAGCATAAATATCTGGGTGCGCTGCCTGTAAAAGCTTGCTATCGAGTCGGACGCTTTGCACGTCCTTATATATCACCTTGCAAGCACCTGCAACAACCTCCGGCGCTCCCTGCATCATGGCGATGATTTCATTCCGCAGGCTGTCCCGCATCTGCTCCGCTTGCTCTGCCAGCCGCTTATACTCTCGATACTCGTTGCACTTGCGTTCTAGCTCTGTCATTGTCTTGCCCTCCTGTTATATTATCGCTCTGCCCGGTCGTTGAGCCAGACCAGGCAGAGAAGAAAGCCGGATGCTATGCCGCCCACATACCAGAGGGCGGCCCACTGGGTTGCATCAAGTACCAGCATATTACTGCACCCCCTTGCAATACAAGCCGTTGGTGCGGCAGATGGTGCGGATACGGTTGCAAGCCTGATACAGTGCGCGGGCTTGCACGTCAAGCCACGTTTCCCGGCTGTTTGGGGCGTTCATGCCGCCGTCGGTGCGCTTGAGTTCGGACGGGGTGCAGACGCGGGCGGAAATATCAGCATCATAGCAGATGGAGCAACCGCCGTTGCTGTACTGCTCCCAGCAGCTTGCACCGTTGAGCGCCCACCGCTCAAGCTCTGCGCCGTCAATGGGCAAGCGCTCCGCATCGTTGGCGTACCACTGGATATCCTCCAACAGGTCAAGAGCGTACAACGTGACGGCCTTATTCCATGCGCTGCGATCGTGGCGGGCGTTAAGTTCGGCGCGGATGGTATCTGCAAGTGCGGTGTAGTCGATGGTCTTTTTCATGGTTTTTGTCCTCCTGTTTTGTAACGGTATTTGGTAGGTGTTACGCTTTCTTGCGTCTGATTATATTATACGCTTTCTTGCGTAGTTGTCAATAGGTATTTACGCTTTTTTGCGTATTATTTTTAGTGTGCTTGCGTGTCCGCTTGGGCGTGCTCTATCGGACACACTGCCCGCAATCCAGCGTTCTGCACAGTCCTGATCTACCCGGTGCGGCCTGTCGTGTGCCGTCGTTCCGGGTGCGCTGGGGTCACCCGTGGGGAATAGGGCCGGAGGCCCGGGTGGGGGTGGTGAGCCCCGTCTCCTCCGACCAAAATAAAAAAGGCGCTTTCATTGCCAATACCCACCCCACCTTCACAAATCAAAACCCATCCGATTGTGCAAGTCTCCAAATTTTCCGAAAAATACAAAAAGGCCTCTTTCCTGGTCTAATCTGTGCTATACTTGACCGTAAGAAAGGGGCATTGTAAAATGGCAAAACTCGTAAAGTGTAGACACTGCGGCGCAAGGATAGCAGCTACCGCTAAAACCTGTCCGCAGTGTGGTGGAGAGAATACACCGCCAAAGCCAGCTTATAAGCGGCTGTGGTTCAAAATCCTTGTAGCCTTGATTGTTATATCTTTTATCCAAGACCTTGTGAATCCACGAGAAAGAACGAATGTTACGGCTAATCCTAAAAGTGAGGAACCGACATCTTCTGTTACATCCTCTGTGGAAATCCAGAATGAAACAGTCGCACAGTCTGTTGTTGCTTCTTCTGAAACTGTAAAAGAAGATAATTCTTTTATGCTGGTTGATGGAGCACTTGGAAAATATGGTGAAGAGGTTACTATTCCAAGCCAGACTTATGGACAATATACCTATACACGTTATTTGATTCCTGCTGGTGAATACACCGTAGAAAACAAGGGTGGAGAGAAGATGGCTACTGTTTTTGTGGTGAATAATGATAACTCGGATGATGTAAAATCTGTGCTGAGATTTTCAAAAACAGGCGAAAAACAAAGAGTAACTGTAGAGGATGGTTACAATATTCAGCTGTCGCTTGAAACGCAAGTCTTGTTTACTCCTGTTGAATGAGAGGTGGGATCATAAAATGTATGCTTTATTTGGAATGATTACTCTGGTTGCAACGCCTGTGTTTGGAGCGCTGTGTCTTTACAACAAAGCAACGCATAAGAAAGACAATCGGATGTTAATTGCTTTCTTTGTATCATTTGCAGTTTTCGTTATATGTTTGGCTGTAACACCAGAGCCATCACATGATGAATTGGCAAGCTCCGGCGTTACATCTTCCTCCGCCAAGTCTACGGCAACGGAACTGGATGATAGCTCTATTGAGGAAGTTTCCAAAAGCTCAGCAAGCAGCACTCCGGCATCTCAAAAAGCGGCATCCGAATCTGAACAGCCTATAAGCTCTGAACCCGCAAGCAGTGAGCGGGTGGCATCCAGTGCTTCTTCGCATAACCCAGATGATGATATTCCATCGCTTGATTTGGATGACTATGCAAAACAGGCGGCCGACAACGCTGTAAAGGCAAAAGACAAATACGCTGGTAAGCAATATAAGGTGACATATCAAGTCAACAGTGTATCAGACGCAATGATTAAGTTGGATAATCCGTACACTGTTATGCTCAGCGTGAACTTCGTCACTTCTCACAGCATTGGTTATACCGTTTATATGGCTGGATTCCCGGAAAACGAAAAAGACAAGATTTCTATGCTTTCTCCCGGCCAGACTGTTACATTCGTCGGTGATTTTGACGGAAACAAATTCACTGATTGCCGATTCATAGTTCCGTAAATGCAAAAGCCAGCAGCTAGATGTTCTCTAACCGCTGGCTTTTCTTATTGGCTGTTTACTTCTTTAATGCGCTGGTCACGTTCGGCATCGGCATCCAATAGTTAATATCACGCATGACAATCTTGCCGTTGTCGCACAGGTACGGTCTTAAATCGCCGTATTCGTCTGCTTCGTAGGAGAGATAGCCGCACGCAACCTCTTTGCCGTTGCAAGCAATCACTCGACCGTTGTAGGTTTCTCCAACGTCAGGCGTTCTCCAAAGCCGCTCCATGTTTTCCAGAGTGTTACTGATGTATTCGTCAAGGTTTTCGTACTTATCGCCGTTAATCATATTCGTTCTCCTTTCACATGGGCATCTGGGTTTGGCCGTTTGTGACCTGAATCAACATAACAGAGTTAGCACACGGTCTCCACTTCTTAATGTACTCGACAGCTTCATCGAACCGCTTCTTTGGCACGTTGTTTCGACTGTTCACGTTAAACCAGTCCTGAATGTCCCGGTTGCATTCCATGAACAGCTTCTGAGAGACGCTGCGGCTCTTGTAGGCCGGGCTGTCCATGCCGCCAAGAGCGTTGATGACCACCGTGTTCACGACACGTTTCAACACACGCTGCTGGTTGTAATCGATGGTCATAGTGTTCTCAAGAGCGGAGATGCGCTGCTCCTGCTTTATGGTGCGCTGGTCAATCACAAGGATTGCTTGCAGTTCCTTAGAAAGCCCTGCGAACTGGTTGACGGACACGTTTTTCTCAAGGTCAATCAGTTTCTGGCGAATCTCCATGCCCTCTGGCGTCCGCTGAATCATCGCAATGTGCTTGGCCATGTCCAGCTTGACGATGTGGTCGATTTGTACCTGCGGCATTTTACGGCCATCCTCACGGAGCACATTTTTGCGCTCCGTGAAATAGTCCGTTCCATCGACAAACCCGTATTCCACCATTCGAGGGAACCAATCTTTGTAAGGTGTCTTGATTTTGAGCCGTTCGTGCAACTCCCGACCCAGCACTACCTTTTCGCCTGTGTCGGTGTCGTACACAGGAATAACATCTTCAGAGAAGATTCGGATGGTTTCGAGATTATTATTCATAGAAATTTAGCCTTTCTATCTTGCGAGAGCAGGCCATCTCTGGTATAATAACCCAAAGAGGGTCTATACTCTCTGAGTAGTTCATGATACGTTCGCTAAAGTTTGCCGACCCAAGCGAGCGTATCATTTTTCGTTTCATTGGTGGAATCCATCGGATGCAGCGTGAAGAACGCTTCACGGAACGCGGCAGAGATGGACACCCGGTTCTTGATGCAGTATTCCTGCAAACTGGCGAACTGCCGCTCCGTCACGCTGATGGTAACGGTGTGACCGTAACGTTCTGCGTAAGGACTACTCATACATATTCACCCCCTTTCGTTTTGCTGTGCAATAAGTGTAACTACAAAATATCCGAATGTCAAGGTAAAATACACTAGATATTGTGTTCGCTAGTGTTGACATCAGATTTTGTCGTTCTTATTGGCCGCTCCCGCTTCGTACCCTGCCCGATAGTTCAGTTCGGACAGTTTACCCAGTGCTTCTGCGTACTCCCTGTCCTCTCTGGTCGGCTCTTTGCCATGGGCGAGGGTTTTCAGAAATTCTTCGGTTTTCGTTGGAAAGTTCATGTTTTTTGCTCCTAACTATTGCGGAGAGCAGCCCTTTTTGGTATAATAGATTCCGAAAAGGGGGACTGCCCCCTTGGTGGTTGCAGTACCTTCTTTTTGTAACGGATAAGCTATCAGCTAAACTTTGGTAGGTGGGTGCTGATAGCTTATTTTTTTATGCGTTCTGCAACGTTGAAGATTAGATCAATACCCATTCTCACAACATCACTCTTGGTTCCATCCAGAGCGTTAGCGCAAAATGTGATTTTTTCGATATCCTCTTCGCTAAGCCTGAACGAAACCATACGCATAGATTCGTTTTTAGATGGCTCTGCTGCTTTCTGCAACTTCATCACCTCGCTTTGTTGCTGATGATAGTATATACCAGATATTGAGCACTTGTCAATATGGAAATTTGAAGAAAATATACTTTACAGATTCAAAACGAATCGAAAATAAAGCGTATACACGTTTCCATGTAAAAAGTTTAACATCCTTATACTACTATACTCTGTATTTACAGAGTATAGTATATTTATATATACACTAGGGCCGAATTGCTCTCTTGACAGCTTACGCTAGAAAGCGTATAATGATACCAAAGGAAGAGAGGGCAAAAAAATGGCAGCTACGAACAACAAGGTAAATTCCAGCGAAATTCTTCGTGGGATTATCAAAGAGCAGCATCGGACATACGAATACCTCAGAAAAAAACTTGATTATAAAAAAATTTCTAGCGTATCTTCTCGTGTTTTGGCCGATGATATGAAGCTATCTACGATGGTTCAGATTTTAGAAGTGCTGGGATACAGGCTTGTTGTCGAGCCGGACAACGGGGAGCTAACTAGAACGGGCGCTTATCAGATAAGAGAAGTAAAGGACGGCGATTCTGAATGAACGTAGCGTATGTTCGTGTATCTACTGTTGAACAGAATGAAGCGCGACAGGTGGAAGCATTGAAGCGGCATAACATTGACCGTTGGTTCATTGAGAAAGTCTCTGGCAAGAATATGGATAGACCAGAGCTACAGAAGATGCTTAAATCAGTTCAGTCGGGCGATACCGTGTTTATTCACGATTTCAGCCGCCTTGCCCGCAGCACGAAGGACTTGCTTGAAATGGTTGAAACGCTGCAAGCTAACGGCGTACACCTTTCCAGTGATAAAGAGAACCTAGACACAGGCACCCCCACTGGTAAACTGATGCTGACGATGATTGCGGCCATCAACGAATTTGAACGACAGAATATGCTCGATCGTCAGCAAGAGGGCATCGAAGTGGCAAAGCAGAAAGGCGTTTATAAAGGACGCAAGCCCACTGAGTATGACCGCAACCTCTTTGATATTCTTCACGAACAGGTTGAGAAGCGTATTCTCACGGTCACGGATGCTGCCAAGCAGCTTGGCGTGACCCGCCAGACATGGTATCGGATTGCTGAACAGAACAGGTGACATCGTTCGCAACCTAGAATAAAACCGAATGAGAAAGGGAAAACAGCATGAAAACTGCAAAATTGTCAGATCAGAGCTTGAAGCTCATTGAAACGTTGTGCGATTACACCGATAAGCCCGATATTCTCAATGCCATCGCAGACGCCTTGTACTACGATGCGGACGAGCTGAAACGCAGGCTCAACCAGCTTGCAGAAGAAGTCAAATAAACTGAGCAACCCATTTATTAAGATGGATTTTAGTAAATAATTTTCTGAAGCAAAATTATAAAACCGAATATTTGATTTTTGTGCAGTTGTAGGCACTCTTTACATTTTCAGGTAGGGGGTGCCTATTTTTATGCAGCCAAAACAGTGCATTGCCATCATCGACAGCATCAAAGCGTATGCAAAGCAGAATCCGACCGAAGCACAGGTCTATGAGGACTGGTTTCAGGCGGTGGTGAACTTGAGAGATGCCCTGCCGCAGGACAATCGGTTCGATGCCTACAAATACTCTGGTGAGCTGCGCTCTGTCTGTGCAGCCATGATGGGCAAGATGAAAACAGGCGAGGACGTGGCAAAGGTCTATGATATTATCAGCCGGACGTACCTGTTTGAAGCAAAAGAGGTGTTCGACAGCTATTGTATCTACCTTGAATGGAACCGTGCGCCGGAAAAGAAGTTCTATCAGCCGAGGCGCAGAGTGCTGAAAGTGCTGGCAGACGACCTAGAGGACTTGTTCTATAAGCGGATAGATTTCTTGGGGGTCAGTCTTCCAGCTCGCGTAGGCAAGAGTACGCTGTGCATTTTCTTCATCACATGGCTTATGGGCAACCGCCCGGACGTTGCATCGGTCATGAGCGGACATTCTGACAAGCTGACAAACGGCTTCTACGGCGAAGTGTTGTCTATCATCACTGACCCCGTTACCTATAACTGGGGGAAAATCTTCCCGGGCGTTCAGCTTGTGGATAAGAGTGCAAAGGACGAAAGTGTTGACCTGAACCGAAAAAAGCGTTTTCCTACCCTTACTTGCCGTTCCATTGGCGGTACGCTGACCGGCGCAGTTGAAATTGGCGAGGACGGCGTGCTGTACAGCGATGACTTGATTGAGGACTTGGAGGAAAGCCTGAATGTTGAGCGTCTGAACAACAAGTACGATGCTTACCTAAACCAGCTAAAAGACCGTAAAAAGCAAGGCGCATTGGAGCTGATGGTCGGCACACGCTGGAACGTGCTTGACCCTCTGGGGCGCATCCAAAGCCAGTACGCAGACAATCCAAAGTACAGATTCCGGGTGATTCCTGCTGTGGATGAGAACGGACACAGCAATTTCAATTATGACTACGGCGTTGGATTTGACGATGCTTACTATGCCGACATGAAAGCCAGCATTGACGATGCAACATGGTGGGCAAAGTACATGGGCAAGCCCTATGTGCGTGAAGGTCTGCTATTCCCTGCCGATGAACTGCGATACTTTAACGGTGTTCTGCCTGATGGCGAGCCCGATCGCAAGCTTATGGTCATGGATATTGCATGGGGTGGCGGTGACTTTACCGCCTGTCCTATCGCTTATGTGTACGGCGATGCCGTGTTCATCCCCGACCTTGTGTTCAACAACGGAGACAAGACCGTGACCAGACCGGAAGTCGTGGGCAAAATCATCCAACACAAAATCAATGTGGTGCGTGGCGAAGCAAACAACGGCGGTGATGAATACTGTGATGTGGTGGACAGCCAGCTCCGGCAGCAAGGGTATCACTGTTCTGTTCGCAGCCAGCGCGCGCCCAGTGGGCAAAGCAAACTGTCCAGAATCATCCAGTATGCGCCGGACATCAAACGGTTCTATTTCCTTGACGAAAAACACCAGTCGAAAGAGTACAAGGCGTTCATGGAACAGGTGACGATGTTCACGCAGCTTGGCAAAGTTCCGCACGATGATGCACCGGACAGTCTGGCACAGCTTGCCGATGAACTGTACAACGGAATCAGTAAAATTGAGCCTGTCAAGAGGCCGTTTTGATTAAAAACACAATATATTGTGTTCGCTGGGTCTATTTATTTGATTTCACCACTTGACAAGGCTTATAATGTACGCAGGAAGTTTTGCAGTTTCCCTTAAAGGAATAGCTTACACGCGGGGTTTTGTCATTTTTACTTGCGTGCGTGTCAACAAGCATATTCCTCCTTTCACCGGTGGAGGTTTTCTCACTCTTTCGCCTTCACCGGGCTTTATATGTTGCGTTTCCAATTGTTTGGGGAATGCCAGTCTGTCTCCCCCACGGCTGGCAAGCAACGGTTCGATTCCGTTACGCAGCACAACCATCTTCTTTGCTTGGCTTTCTATTTTCTGAATCCTCCACCGCTACTCCCGGCTCTCGATACAATGGTTAGGCATGACATTGCAAAGAGCAGCGGTTAACCAATCAAGCCGGGTTTTTATGCCGCATTAGCTCAGTATGGTTAGAGCACTCGGCTCATATCCGAGCATACATTGGTTCAAATCCATTATGCGGTACCAAAATTGCAGCTGACCCGTTTACGTCTGTCCGACAACTGAATGTAAAGGCTGCAGTGGTTTTCTTCGGGCGAAGAATAGCACGGCTGGAAGTGCAAACAGTTTCCCAGTAGCTTCTGACAGGTCTGTGCTCAACAGCCTGTTTCCAGAAATCCAACGAAAGGAGCACAGATGGTAGCAAAAGTACGATGCAAGCGCCCTCGGAAAGACGCAAACGGCAATCCGTGTGATTGCGGACGTTATCTTGGTGAAGTGGAAGGCAAGTTCTCCCTTCTGTGCCCCCTTTGCCATTGGATTACAATTGGAGATTCCAGCCTTCCAAAGGAAACATGGGTCTCCGTACCAAAGTTTAAGAACTAAATAGCTTTTGAAGCGCAGTTGTAAGCGCAGTGAGATAGACCTTAACAGGTTTGTCTTGCTGCGCTTTTTATTTTGCCGGAAAGGAGGAACGCATGGCTGAGTACCAGATAATTGTTGACGGCTTTTTGAATGAGCCTCTGACTGGCCGTAGACCGATTGAAACGCCGGAGACGGAAATCAATCGAGAAAATGTGCTGAAAGTTGTTATGGGCAAGGCAGAGCCTATTCATCTGCTAAACAAAAATGAGATTCGCTTTCTGCACAATTACTACTTGGGCAGTCAACCCGTCCTCCATCGAACGAAGGAATACCACGCTGAAATCACCAATCGCATTGTAGAGAACCACGCCAACGAGTGTGTGGGTTTCTACACGGGCTACATGAGCGGCACTCCCTGCTCTTATGTGCGGTCTGAAACGGCAACAGGTGACGGCGAGGAAATCGCCCGGCTGTCTAATGCTTTGCAGTATGAGGGCAAGGACGCACTTGATCGGCGGCTCTGGCAGTGGATGTTGGAGTGCGGACAGGGATACCGCATTGTTCTTCCTGATAAGGGGTACGGCGGTAACTACCCGGACGAAACGCCCCTGCTGGTGGATGTTCCAGACCCGGACATGGCGTATGTGATTTATAACTCCGGCATCGGGCATAAGCCTATCGCCAACGTGCTGCATATCCCGCGCAATTATCAGAACGACTTGAACGACCTGATTTGCGTATATACACCAAACCGGTACTTTGAAATCGACAACGGCAAGGTCAAAAAATCGGAGAATCATTCTCTTGGAATGTTGCCGATGGTCGAATACAAGTTGAACCCGGAGCGTATGGGTCTGTTTGAACCGGCTATCCCTGTGCTGGATGCCATTAACAATCTTGAAAGCAATCGTCTGGACGGCGTGGAGCAGTTCATTCAGTCCATCATGGTGTTTGTAAACTGTCTTGTGGACAAGGAAGCTCTGGATGCTGTTAAGCAGATGGGCGCAATGTCCATCAAGTCTACCGCTGGTCTTGCCGCTGATGTAAAGCAAATTGCAAATGAGCTTGACCAGCAGCAGAGCCAGACCCTGCTTGATTCCATGTTGAACGTGTACCGCAGTCTGACTGCCATGCCTAGTGCCACTGGCAGTGAGAACGCAACGTCTGACAACGTGGGCGCAGTCATTGTCCGCAATGGCTGGAACCACACAGAAGCAAGAGCACAGCAGTACGAGAATATGTTCAAGTTCTCGGAACGTCAAAGTTTGTCTGTGATGCTGAAAATCCTGCGTGATACGGCTGGTTCTAAGCTGATGGCAAGTGACATCAACATCAAGCTGCCGCGCCGTCAGTACGATAACCAGCAAAGCAAGGTTCAGATTTTTGCACAGATGCTTGGTCAGAGCATTGACCCGCAGTTGGCGTTTACTACGCCCGGTCTGTTTCCCGACCCACAGGCTGCTTACGAAATGAGCAAGCCCTTCCTGATTGCCGCTGGCAAGTTGGGAGAGGACGGAAAGGCGCCGAAGCCGCAGGAACAGCCGACTGACCATATTGTTGACGCTAACAAAATGGTTGGCAAACAAGCCGAGATAAAAAACGGAGAAAAAAATGGTGAAACAGGCTCTTCATACTGACGATGAGATTTCCAATGTGATGCTTCTTCTCTCAAAAATGAGAGAAGAATGTGCCGATGATGGCGAGCATACAAAAGAAAAAAAGCACAAAGCTATCGATTGGGTTCTGTATGGACTTGGCAATATTCCAGTAACCGACTAAAAATCACCCCGAATTTTCGGGCTGATATATTCCGGCAGGGAAGCCGGGATACAAATTTCGCAGCGTTGCAGGGAAGCAACGGTAAAAAAACGCAGGAGGAAATTAACGATATGAAACTCAATGTGTTACTTGGTGATGCCTACAAAGAGGGCATGACCGCCGATGAAATCATTTCTGCGCTTGAAAAGGTTGTAGACCCTAACGCAGAGGTCGAGAAGCTGCGCAACGCCGTGACGAAAGCCAATGGCGAAGCCGCCGAGTACAAGAAGCAGCTCAAAGCAAAGCGTACCGATGACGAGAACGCTGCACAGGAACAGGCTGACAAGTTGGCAGAAATGCAGAAGCAGATTGAAGCCCTGACTGCCGATAAGGAGAACCTCGTCAAGGAAAAGACCCTTGCATCTTACCGTGAGAAGTTCGTTGCGCAAGGTTATGATGCTGAACTGGCTGGCAAGGCTGCATCTGCACTGGCTGATGGCGACATGGACAAGGTGTTTAAGTTCCAGTCGGAGTTTATGACCGCCCACGACACCGCTTACAAGGCTTCTCTGTTGAAGGATATGCCCACACCTCCGGGTGCGGATGGCGAGGGCAGCTCTGATAGTGAGGGCGTGGCGTTCGCTAAGAACCTTGCACAGCAGAATGCAAATGCTTCTAAGGCATCGAGTGACGCAATGAGTGTTTTCCATTAACAAGGAGGAAAACATGAAGTTTACCCGAAACACGGTCAACGGAATCAACGATACCATCCTTGCTTCCAATGACTACACTGCCATTCCCTTTACCGTGACCGAAACTGCTGCGGTTAAGGCTGGCTATCCCATGACGCTGGCCGGCAAGAAAGCTGTTGCTGCTGGCGAGATTGGTTCTAAGACCATCAACGCTGACGGCATTCTGCTGTATGACGTTGACCCGGCAGAGAACCCAAATGCTTCCCTGCTGATTCGCGGTGTTATCGACACCAAGAAGGCAGCGGCAAGTTCCAGCTTCACCTTTGACGCTGACGCAATCAAGGCACTCAAGACCGCCGTTCCGGGCATCTTCTGCCGTGATAATATCAGCGTGAATGCTTAATAGGAGGTAAAACAACATGGCACTGAATCTTAAGGAAGTCTTTGCCCCGGCTGCGATTGCCGCCTATTGGACGAATGACCCCACCAATGCGATGCCCTTTGCATCTGATGCACTGTTCCCCGCTAAGAAGAAGGCCGGTCTTGACCTGAAGTGGCTGCGCGGTCACAAGGGCGTGGGCGTGTCTCTGATGCCCAGCGCATTTGACGCAAAGGCTACGTTCCGCACCCGTAAGGGCTTCAAGTTCGATGAGACCGAGATGCCGTTCTTCCGTGAGGGCTATCATCTGGGCGAGAAAGACCGCCAGGAAATCCTGCGTGTTCTGGACAGCAACGACCCCTATGCCCGTGACGTGATGAACCGTCTGTACGATGACACCGCACAGCTTATCACTGGTGCTCGTATCGTTCCTGAGCGCATGATCTGGCAGCTTCTGGCTCCCACCAATGGCGTTCCCGGCATCACCATCAAGGCAAACGGCGTGAACTACACCTACAACTACGACCCGGACGGCACTTGGAAGACCACCAACTACAAGGAAGTCTCTGCCGCAAAGTCCAAGTGGAGCGTCACCACCGCCACCCCCATTGCAGACCTGAACGCCGCAAAGGACGCTGTTTTGGCAAGCGTTGGCGAGGTCGTAACTGAGGTGTACATGAACACTGCCACCTTCCGCAACATGATTGCTGCGGACGAGGTGAAGAATCGGTTTATGACTGTCACCGCAAAGGCAAACGCCGTTCTGCTGGACGCTGAAGCACGGCAGATTGTCGAATCTGCAACCGGTCTGACCATCCATCTGTACGACAAGATGTTTAAAGCAGACCAGTACAGCGCAAGTGAGAAGTATCTGCCTGATGGCATGGTGGTGGTTGCTCCTTCCGGCGCTTTGGGTAGCACTTGGTACGGTACTACTCCTGAGGAAGCCGACCTGCTGTCCGGTCAATCCGGTGCATCCGTGTCCATCGTGAACACCGGCGTTGCCATCACTACCGAGCTGACCGTTCATCCGGTCAACGCCAATGTCTACGCTTCTGAAATCGTCCTGCCGTCCTTTGAACGCATGGACGCTGTGTACTGCATCAAGGCTTACTAAGGCGAAAGGAGGAAAGCAGCATGGGAGACCAGTATTCTGAAGCGGCAGTCAAGCTGGGGCAATACATTGCTCCTGCACTTGACCGTGAAGTCACGGACGAGGACTACCCACTCTTCGACCTGCTGCTTGATTTCGCCAAGGACAAGATATTTGCGCAGGGCTACCCCTTCGGCAACAGGCCGTACGAGCTGCCCTCGCAGTATCAGTCGTTGCAGATACGCATTGCAGCGGAACTGTACAACCACATCGGCGCAAACGGACAAACGAGCTACACCAACAATGGCATTACTCGTGTGTGGGAAAGCTCCGATGTGGCGCAGTCCCTGCTGAACGAAGTGGTTCCGAGAGTAGGTGTTATCGGCTGATGTTCAATGGAAGCCCGCTGGACAAGCGTCCGCTGTGGTATTCAAACCCCATCGGCGAGAAAGAACCTGTTGTGGACGAGTGGGGAAACGAGACTGGCGAATCCGCATACGAATCGTGGAGCGACCCCGCAAAGCTGATGTTGAACATCAGTCCGCCTACCGGCGCTGCGGAAGCAAACCCTTTTGGAGCATTCACGGATTACAGCTACGTTGTCAGTTCGTCCAGCAAAAAGCACAACACACCGCTTTATGAAGGTACGCACGTCTGGTTTCAGACGGACGTTTCAAAGCCCTTTAACTACATTGTGGTCAAAGTCGCAGAGCATATCACGGACACGTTGTACGCACTGAAAGAGGTGGCTGCAAGTGAAAATTAAGGTGAGGTTGAGCGATGCCGGACTTCGTGATGCTGAGCGTCAGATACGGGAGTACAAGACCGCCCTGAATCAAAAAGCACAGGAGCTTGCGAGGGCGTTGGCTGACAAGGGACTTGATGTTGCGAAAGTCCGATTTGTTAATGCCGAATATGCTGGTAGCAACGATGTTTCTTGTCATGTTGAGCAAAACGGAAACGCCTGTACTATCGTTGCTGAGGGCAAGGCGGTTGCCTTTATAGAGTTTGGCACTGGCGCACATCACAACGGATATGGCGGCGAACTGCCGCCCGGTGTTGGTGCGCATGGCTCCTATGGTCAAGGCAAGGGTGCTGGCAGACGTTGGTACTACTACGGTGACCCCGGTAATGCCGGAACCTATGTGGATACCGTTCCCGGCAAGGGACAGTTGAATTACACCAGCGGTAACGAACCAGCTATGGCTATGTGGGGAGCTGTTGAGGAAATGGCTTCTCAAGTTGAAGCAACGTGGAGGGAGGTTTGGAATAGTTGATTGATTATTTCAATCCCATCTTCACAGCCGTTGCGACCGAACTTCGGAAACAAGTCCCCGGCATCTTTGTCACCGGTGAAATCAATGACAGCAACGTCAAGAAGTTCCCGTGTGTGCAGATAGAGGAAAACAGCAACCTCCCGGTTCATCGGGATTCTGCCAGCCACAGCAAGTACGCCGCCGTTTCCCTGCGTGTGCGTGTCTATTCCAACAAAACCAGCGGACGCATTGCAGAAGCGCGCTCCATTGTGGACATCGTGGATTCTGTATTAGAACCACTCAATTTCTATCGAAAATCGTTTGCCCCGTTGAATGGGCTGTACAACAATTCCGTCTATCGGATTGATTGCAGCTATGGGGCAACAATCGGAGAGGACGGAATGATTTACCGAAACTAAGGAGGTAAACATTCTATGAGTACTGCTATCTCCGGTCTGAATACCACCCTTTACTGTGGCGACAGCGCAACCGCTCTGACGAAGCTGTGCGACATCAAGGATGTGCCTGACCTGATCTCCGAGCCGAACCTTCTGGATGCCACCACTCTGTCTGACCCTATGCAGGTCAACATCTTTGGCATTATCCAGTCTGATACCAAGTCTTTCACCGCCAACTACAACAAGACTGACTACAAGAAGGTCAAGGAAGCTGGCTACGATGAGACTTCTGAGAGCAACACCGTGAAGTATTATGCGCTGAAGATGCAAGACGGCTCCGGCTTCACTTGGCAGGGTATGCACCAGGTCGGTCTGTCCGGCTTTGGCGTGGACGAGGTTGTGGAAATGACCATCAACTGCATCTTCACCAAGAAGCCTGAGTTCAGCGAGACCCTGACTGTCGCTGGCGGCTAAACCGCAAAAATCGAATCAATCAAACCGGGCAGAACTGAACAACGGATTTGGTTCTGCCCCTATTTATAAAGGAGAGCATTTATTATGGCTGCTAAAGTTATCAACTTTCATTCCCCCGATGGAAAGAACACTTACGAGCTGACGTTCACCCGTGACAGCGTGGAAGCCACCGAACGCGCAGGTTTTCAGATTGGTCAGTACACCCAGATGACCAACCTGCTGTCCAACTCCCGTGCTCTGTTCTACGGCGCTTTCATTGCACGGAACAAGAGCATCAAGCGCAAGATCGTTGACGAGATGTTCCAGCACATCGAGGATAAGGAAGACCTGATGGGCGTTCTTCTTGAGATGTTCATGGACGCTTCTAAGTCTCTGCTGGCAACTGACACTGAGGACAAGACCGCAAAAAACGCAACGTGGGAGATTGTGTAACCGCACAATCTCAAGAAACAGACGGAGAGGAAGAGCCATTCTCCTTCTCCAAGCTGTTCCACGATGTAGAAGCCTATTACATCTCCATCGGCATGACCTACGACCAGTTCTGGCACGGCGATGTCTGGCTGGCTAAGGTATACCGTGACGCAGAAGAGCTGCGAGAACGCAGAGCCAATGCTGAAGCGTGGAGAAATGGCTTTTACATGGCATCTGCGCTTTCCTCTACGGTTGGCAATATGTTCCGAAAGAAAGGGTCTAGCCCCATCAAGTACATGGATAGGCCGATTCCCCTTACCCAAAAGGAGAAAGACGAGTATGAATACCAACGCGCAGTTGAGGCACAGGAGCGAATCAAGAGAATGATGTTCTCTATGATGGAAAGTGATGGTGGTAGTGATGGCTGATGTTGATATTACGAGCTTATCCGTAGAGATTTCTGCGGAATCGCAAGGCGCAGAGCTTAATATCGACAAGCTCGCTACCGCCATTTCTAATTTGCGCACAAAGGGCAACGTCACAAAGGTTGTGAACAGCCTTGACAAGCTGGCTAGTTCTATTGCAACGCTGAAACAGGCATCCGCTGGAATGTCCGGGCTAGACAAAATTACCAGCTTCTTGAATGGGCTTTCCAACGTCAACACGACTGCAAGCACAAAAAGCATCAACACGGTCGTGAACGTAATCAAGAAGATTCCTGCGGCTGCGTCTGGCTTGAACGGAGTGGACTTTTACTCCATGTCTGGAAGCATTACTCAGCTCACTAACGCTTTGGCTCCATTGTCCATTCTGGACGCATCGAACCTTAAAGTTCTTGGCAGCGCTTTCAATGCGATTGCAAAGGTTCCTGATCTGACCGACAAACTGAAAGCAACAGACCTTGATTCTTTTGCAAGCTCTTGTCAGAAGATTTCTACTGCTCTTACTCCCCTTGCATCTCAGCTCGACAAGGTAGGCAACGCTTTTGCAAAGCTCCCGCCGCAGTTAAGCAAGGTGGTCACACAGGCAAACCGTGTGACTGCTGCCAACGAAAAGCAGCGCAAGAGCTATCTCAGTCTGTCCAATCAGATGAACGGCTTTATGCGGAACATGGCAAAGCTGGTTTCGTTGAAAGCTATCGCTGAGTATCTTGGCAACGCTGTTGCAAAATTCAATGACTTTTATGAAGCAACGGACTTGTTTCATAATGCTATGGGCAATTTGAGCGGTGAAGCCGATACGCTCATTAGCAAGATGCAGGGCTTGCTTGGTGTTGACCCGACCAAAGCGATGACTTACATGGCTACCATCCAGAGCTTGGGTACTTCGTTTGGTTTGGCCAGCGACAAAGCATATGTTCTGTCTAAGAACCTGACTCAGCTTGCCTATGACGAAGGCTCCTATTGGAACAAGGGCGTTGCAGAGACCTTTACCGCAATGTCCTCCGCCATCTCCGGCGAGATTGAACCCATTCGCCGTTTGGGCGTTGACTTGTCTCAGGCGCGGTTACAGCAAGAACTTCTTGCCTTGGGCTTTAACAAGCAGGTTTCCAGCTTATCCCAGGCAGATAAAGCGGTTCTGCGTTACATTGCCATTATGAAGCAGACTGCCAATGTGCAGGGCAACCTTGCACAGACCATCCAGAGCCCTGCGAATCAGATTAAGATTCTGAAAGCGCAGTTGGATATGCTGGCAAAGTCCGTTGGTTCTCTGCTCTACCCTGCCCTGAAATCCATTCTCCCCCCACTGATTGCCGCCGTGCAGCTCATTCGAGAGTTCGTTGAATGGGTGGCAAAGCTGATGGGTGTGAAGGTCGTGTTTACTGATTTCACCAAGAGCGCTGATAGCGTTGGCGGCATCGGTGACGCAATGGACGAAACAACCGATTCGACAAAGAAAGCCGCCAAAGCCCTCAAGGACTACACGATGGGCTTTGATGAACTTAACATCATTGACCCCACACAGGGAAGCTCTGGTTCTGGCAGCGGTGCATCTGCTGGCAACATTTTGGGTGATGTAGACCTGTCCGGCTACGATATGTTCAAGCAGTACAATGAAGAGTTTGCAAAGCAGATTGACGCTATAAAGCAGAAAATCAAAGATATGCTGCCGGTTATTGGCGCTATTTCTGCTGCACTCGCATTGTGGAAAATCACCAATTTCCTGACGGACATTGCGACAGCAATTTCTAAGATGACAGAATTGCAAAAGCTGGCTCTTTCGATTGCAACAGTTGTTGTCGAAGCATCGTTAGTATTCAGCTTTGCAAAAGGCTACGCATCTAGTGGAAACCCTCTTGAGCTTTTAGGCGAAGTGGTGTCTGCTGCGTTTGGCTCTTTTGTTCTTTGGCGCACAATGGGCGCAGATGGTGTTACGCTTGGCATAGGCATCGCTTTTGTGGCAAGCCTTGCAGGCCTTGCTTATGCGCTTGGCACCGGCGAAGCCAATCTTGGCGATGCAAGCACATGGATTCAGGCTGCTTTAACAACGGCATTCGGTTCTATTACTGGTATCACACTGCTCACCAATCTTGGAGCAGCCGCTGGTACAGCCGCAACGCTTTCTATCGGTCTTGCAGGTCTTATTACCTTTGCGGGAATTACATTCTCGCTTGGTGAAAAGCTGAAAGAATTTCCCGTTCTTGACACCATCATCACTGCTTTGATGGGAATTTTTGGTGGCGTTGCTGGCGCTGGCGTTGCATTGCTTGTTGGCGCAAGCCTTCCTGTTGCTGGAGCCGTTGCCGCTGCTGGTGTCGGTATTGGCCTTGTTCTTCACTGGGCTGGCATCAAATGGGGCAAAAAGGACGGCGGAGAGGAAACTGATGCTGCCAAGGAAGCAAACGAAAAGATGGCTGCCTTGGAGCAAGCTTTTGAGCAAAAGATTGAGAACATTAAAAAAATCATTGTAGAAAAATGGAATGAAGCCATTGATTTTATGACTTCTCTTCCTGGAAAGGTTGGAGATGTCATAAATAGCATTAGTAAGTGGTTTAGCTCTCTTCCTGAAAAAATCGGCTATGCCCTTGGCTTTGCCGTCGGCAAAATCGGGGAGTGGGTCGGAAACATGGTCGTTACTGTAACAACCGAAGTTCCAAAAATTGTTTCGTCTGTTGTTAAGTTTTTTGAAGAACTGCCGGGAAATATTTGGACTGCAATTCTCAAAACTCTTGATGTTATTTCTGAATGGCGGGAGCGTATGGTTGCTTTCGTTGTTGTTGAAATTCCAAAAATCGTTTCGTCTATTGTCGAGGAGTTCAAAAAACTTCCTGGTGAATTGAAAAAACTTGGCAAATTCATCTGGGACGGCCTAATTAACGGCCTAAAAGACGCATGGAATACCGTTACAGACGGCATCAAGAGTTTCACTGATGGCTTTGTCAATGGCTTCAAGGAAGCTCTCGGCATCCATTCTCCTTCTACGGTGTTTGCAGAGCTTGGCGGCTACGTCGTAGAAGGTCTTGCAAACGGTATCACTGGTTTTCTCGGTTATGTCAACGATGCTATGAATAAACTCGTAGACGCCACTAAGCTCAAGGGCGAAGAGATAGCGAATTATGGCATTGACTGCGGCACGAGCTACGTCAACGGAATCATTTCCGGGCTAGACTCTAAGTGGGCCGAACTCGATAACAACCTCAAAACCAACTTCTTCGGCACGGTGCAAACTTTCATTCAGGCCGCGCAGAGTGGCGACTGGAAAACGGTCGGCACTACTATTGCTGCTTCCATCTGGGGTGCTATGGGCGATGAGCAGCGTAAACGCGTCAAGTCCGTTGCAAGCGATTTGCTTGGCAGACTGAGCAAAGAATTGAAAAGCCAAGCTTCTTCCCTGCTGAATACAGCCGCTACCATTGGCAAAAATCTGGTGAACAATCTGACCCAAAACTTTGGAAAGGTTTCCGCTGAAACTCAGACGATGCTTTCCGGCATTACGCAGGCTTTCGGAAACGTGAAGTATCCTCTCGCAACGGCAGCTAAAGCCATCAGTGCGGCGCTCTCTGGTGGTTTACTCAGCTCTTTCCCGACGATTTTTGCCGGGTTTGCAAGTCTGGTAAGCACCATCGGAACCGCAGTGGCAGGAATGCTTTCTGCTGTGGGTGCTGCCCTCAGCGCTACGATTTTTGGCATTCCAGCTGGCATCGTGGCCCTTGCCGCCGCCGCAACCCTTGGAGTTGCGATTGCTGGCATCGTGTCGAAACTTGGCGGCAGCCGGTCTACCGGCAGTTACAGCGATACATCTCAGTACGTCGGAAGCTCCAGCTATAATTCCTCGACGTCTAGCTCTTCTTACAGCGGAACCTATTCTGCGGCCGGAGGGAACTCTGAGGACATGAGAGATGCCGTGTACAACGGATGCTACAACGCATTCCTCGACATCTGGCAGCGGTATGGAGAGGAAATCTCTGATGGCAGAGATGTGAAAGTGTATCTTGACGGTAAGCAGCTCACTGCCTCCGTTGAAAAAACGCAGAAAGAACGTGGCATGTCCATTATGGGTACTGAAGTTTACTCTTACTAAGAAAGGATGGTTCAGATGGCCAATATTCCTGCACTGGTTACGGTGAATGGCGTAGAGCTGCCGGAACCCTCCTCTTATGAGGGAACGACTAGCACAATCGTGGACTCTGGGCGAAATGTTCAGGGTAAAGTTGTTGGCGCTGTCGTGCGACATGACGTGGCAAAAGTCTCCATGTCATGGAACTACCTCACTGCGCGGCAGTGGGCCGACATCTTGAGTATTTTCACTACGAATTTTTACTGCACTGTTAAATTCTATAACCAAGCCACAGCCGGTTATACCACCCGTCAGATGTATGTCTCCGACCGCACCGGCGGCATGTGGCGTAGAGGACCGAAAACCGGTGGCGTGATGGGATGGACAGGGTGCAAGCTTTCTCTCGTGGAGGTATGACACATGGTTGAAGTCTCCGATAGGTGGAAAGAAAAATTTAACGAAACGCTCGTCCCGGAATCTTTTGTAGAGATTACCTGCGGAATCACTGAGCCGGGCATCAATAAAAAAGCTACCATCGTCACGTCATCGGCAGCCCCGTTCTCCACCTTTCACAATATTGCACTTTCTGATAACGCTTCCATGTCGAGGTATTCCACAGGAGAGCCCAATCTCACTGTTCTTGATGGAAGCTGTGGCATCGTTCCTTCTTCTCCTCCGTATGGAACTACTGGTTTTTTGAGCGCCGAGATTTTTGACGATTCAAACCATCCTGTTATCCGGCTTGAACTTCCAAGTGAAAACAAGTCTTCCGTTCCTGGCGTTTCGATTTGCTGGTCTACAGTATTCGGGGAGTACGCTACGGATTTTTCGGTCAGCGCATACCTTGGAACTAGCAAGCTAAAAACTGTAACCGTGAATGGAAACAAATCGGTCCGTTCTGATGTTGAGGTTGAACTTTCAGGGTTTGATGCCGTAGAGATTGAAGTTCTAAAGTGGTGTCTCCCCGACCGAAGAGTAAGGGTTGAGCAAGTGAAAATCGGAAGGTATCTGGTGTTTGACAAGACCAAAATCTTGTCCTACAGTCATTCTTCTGCAAGAGACCCTATCTCCGGGCAGCTTTCTCAGGAGTCGATTTCTTTTAGTTTGGATAACAGTGACCGTACATGGGACTCCGTAAACCCTCAAGGAATTTACAAATACATCTATGAGCGCCAGCCTGTCACTGTTCGTTATGGAATGGATGTTGACGGAAAGACTGAATGGGTGAGCGGAGGAATGTTCTTCCTGTCGCAGTGGAGCGTCCCTGCCAACAGTATTGAGGCGTCCTTTCAGGCGCGAGACGCTTTCCTGTATCTATCCAGCACGAAGTACACCGGAAGAAAATACGGCACGCTCTATGAGATGTGCTACGATGCCTTGGAGCTGTTGGAAGCGGATGAAATTACCTTCGATATTTCGGATGAACTGAAAGATTACTCCACCGACATTACAAGCGATGAGTCTACTTATCACAATTCCGATATTTTGCAGCTTGCGGCAAACGCTGCTGGAATGGCTCTGTACCAGACTCGTGATGGCGTGATAAAAATTAACCGAGTCTACGGCTCCGGTGCCTCCAACCCCGTGTTGGACATTCCAGTACTGAATAATTATTCTTGGCCGGAAATCACCTTTGCCCAAAATATGCTCAACGTAGTGACCACCGTAGGAAATGCCACCTACGCTTATCCTGAAAACCCTTCGGGCAAAGGCGTGAGCCAAACTCTGAGCAATGTTATGCTCACAAAGGACATTCTTGCAAAATCCAGGAATGCCCTTACGGAGTCTTACGGAGTTCTTTCCAACCGCCGCAAGGCTTCTCTCACATATCGGGCAAGCCCTACTATTGATGCTCTTGATATGGTAAAAATTCACCATCAGTTCAATTACGACGCTGTCTTGCTGGCGACCAATGTAAAGTACACTTTCAATGGGTGTTTCAAAGGTACTGTAGAGGGGTACATGATGGCAGATGCTCAGACTATGTCTCTTGACCATACCAGCGAACAGCTTGGCTGGAGCGAGTCTGTTATTTTGTCTGCTACCCTCTCCCCTGCTTCTATTGACTCTCCTAAAATCAACTGGGCGGTTTCTCCCGAAGGAATCGTTTCCCTTCACGTTCTGACGAATGCAGAAGGAAAGTCCACCTGCCAAGTCAAGTGGAATTCTCCGGGCAAGGCTGTTGTCACAGCCTCGGCAGGCAGCGTCTCCGCAGAATGCTCCTTCGCTACGACGGCGTACAATCTGTTTGATGTTGCAGAGGGCGGCACCGTCCTTATGGATGAAGGCAGTAGCGTGGCCGAGTTCATCGTTGCAAAGCATGACTATGAGAGCGAGTTGAATGGAGCCGGGCGAACTCTTCTGGTTCGAAAACACTACGCAGCTATCATGGCTTGGGACTCTACATGGTCTACTTACGCCAGCAGTGACGTAAGCAACTGGCTCAACGGTGACTATTTCAATTCGTTTAGCAGTGCTCAAAAGCAAGTTATCGATAAGACGACTATCTACTACACCCCCGGTTTCTCAGGCTCTTACTGCAACTCTGGCAGTAGCAAAGTGACTACGATGGCAAAAAGTGTTTTCCTGCTTTCTTACCACGAGTTCGGGTATGACACGGAAGGCTCTGATGCTCCGAATTGGACAACTAGTAGCCCGAGCTATAAGCACAACGAGGGTACTCCCCTGCAAAATGCATCTGGAATCCTGAAAACGATGCTTGCCTCTGATATGGAGGGCTCCAGCAGAGGGCGTTCCATTTGGACGAGAACTCCTTATCTGTACTCGCTTCAGATGCTTCGTAATATTGCTGGCACAAGTTCAAGCGCCAACAAGTACTGGCGACCTCTGTTGGTCAGCAAACTTGTAAATACATATGCCGTGTATGATTCTACGTTACAAGTGAATACTAACGCAGAGACGATTTCTTACGCTACGAATGACGACGCCATCCGTAAGTATGATAATGTTGTTCACCCTGCATTTACCGTCCCAAAGTCTCTCGCTATTGACGCTGACGGCAAACTGATTTTTTAAGAGGTGAAATATGGCAACGTGGATTACAGACCGAACGCAAGCTGATGTTGACCGGGTAAAAGAACTGACCGCAAAGGCAAGAACCGGCACATGGACAGAAGAAGAGCAGCAAGAATGGGCCTCCGGCATGAAGGGTGCTCTGAGCTATACGGATTACAGCCGCATTGAAAGCGGCATGAAAGAGCTTGCTGAAATCGTTGGCGCATCTTATTCTGCAAGGATTGTACAGCAAAACATTCAAGTTGTTACCGCGAAAAATGACAGCGGCGACATCCCCGCGTGGGACACTTATCCCTCCAAGGCCGAGTTCTTCATGCCGCTGACGGCCAAGAAAGCGGGCCTGCTGCTCCGCTCGCTGGGATTCCGTGTCAAGGGCTATGTGCCGGGCACGATGCGCACCGTCCTGCGCAAGTACGGCTCCACGACCGCCCTAGTGGATAAGTTCATCGACATTATCCGCGGCTACAACGACGTGGTGTTGGATATGGGCGATTTCGCGCTGGAAAAGGGCGTCGAATACCAGCTCTATTTCGCCGCCTCCAACAAATTCTACCCGCCCTCTGTCGAGCCATCCTGGGTCGCAGCAAACGACTACGTCAACATTACAAATGGAAGCGCTTATTACGGCGACGACAGCAAGCTTATTTTTTCAGGAACAGTCGGTTTAACTGTGCCTGCGGAAGCTGGTTGGACAATCAATGATTATCTGACCATTGCGGATGCCACTCGGTGGATTGATAACGTGAAATCCATTCGTTCCAAATGCAGCGGAAAAAGCTCTACCCCGGAAACTCCCGAGGCGCTGAGTTGTCATTTTGCGGTTATCAATCAAGTAGAAAAAGTTTTGTTTGACATTGAAGCGATAGCAAAGGACCATTTACTTTATTGTTCAGATACAATATGCGGAGGTGAACCCTATTATGCACTTTGTTGACCGAAAGGCAAAATATCCCGGGCGTTGGACTATGATTAAATCTGACGGCGAATCAGAAATAATCACTTTGATTCGTAATGATGAACCTGTTGTCGATGGCACTCCAATGAACGCCGACACGCTCAACACATTAAGTGATGTTGCAGGGGCTGACATTGCAAGGGAAAAGGCAGAGGCCGCCGCAGAAGAGGCGAAAAAAAGCGCTGACAAGGCGGCTGCTATAGTAAGTACCGACCCCACCCTGACCGTCTCCGGCGCTCCGGCGGACGCTGCGGCGGTGGGCGGCATCGTGCTGCCCCGGGTGGTGGTGCATACCGAGGCGGGCAGCTCCATCGTCCTCTCGGACGGCGAGAAGAGCGTGAGCGGCGTGGCTGCTGACGGCAGCTTTTCTGCGGCCCTGCCCCACGACGGAGAGTGGACCGTCACTGCCACGCTCGGCAGTGGCGCGGCCACGGAGACGGTACAGGCGGAATACTGCCGCACCAAGACCCTGGCCCTGACCTACTACACCCTGACCGTGACGGTTAAGGCACGAAGCGTCGTCACCGCCCGGTGCGGAGATAAGACCGTGACCGGAACCGTGCCGGAGAGCGGCAGCATCAAGCTCTATCTGCCCATCGCTGGTACATGGACCGTAACGGCCACGCTGGGCGACAAAACCACCACCGCCACCGTGGACGTCACGGAGTACAAGGACTATCACCTTGAGCTGGCCTATGTCCACATCTACGGTGCAAGCTGGGACGGCACCAGCACCACCAAGTGGAGCCGCACCGACGAGGCAGCGGAGTTTACCGACCCTGTGCCGTATGTCGCAGGCGCAAGCAGCTATGGCAGTCCTTTCGACAACTTACAGCCTTGGGCGGGCATGGTAAAAAGTGAGCGCACCGGCGGCACGATGGTGGCTATCCCCAAGTTCTGGTATCTGCTGGAGCAGTCCGGTTCCGGCATGAGCATCAAGATCGCAGACCGCAAGGTGGCGGGTTACTCCGTTTCTCCCGTTCACATGGACAGAGGCGACGGTCACGGCGAGCGGGACGTGGTGTACATCGGCAGATACCACTGCAACAGTAGCTATAAGAGCGGCACCGGCAGCCCCATGGTGAACATGACCCGCTCCTCTGCCCGGGCGAACATCCACGGCATCGGCTCTGCCATCTGGCAGTGCGATTTTGCTATGAGGTTTACGCTCTGGCTGCTGTACATCGTCGAGTTCGCCGATTGGAACAGTCAGGCGAAAATCGGCTATGGATGCGGCAACAACAGCTCTCCGCAGTCGATGGGCTACACCGACAGTATGCCGTACCACACCGGTACGACCCAGAGCAGCCGCACCACCTACGGCCTTGGCACCCAGTACCGCAACATCGAGGGCCTGTTGGATAACGTGTTTGACTGGTGCGATGGCTGCTACAACAACGGCGATGGCCTGAACATCATCCTTAACCCCGCAAACTTCAGCGACGGCAGCAACGGTACGGCGGTCGGCGTTCCGTCCAACGGCTGGCCGTCCGCATTCAAGGTCAAGACCAACGGCGGCTTCCCGGTGTTTATCCCCACATCCGCGTCCGGCAATGACGCTACGTACTCGTGCGATTACTGGCGCTCCGACTCTTCTTACCCGTGCCTCTACGTCGGTGGTTACTATAGCCGCCACTCCGACTATGGTTTGTTCTTCGTCTTCTGCTACTCCGCGTCGTACTATAACGGGTACGTCGGCTGCCGCCTCCAGGAACTCCCCAATGACTGAAAGGAGAATACATGAATGGACTATGTTTTTGGCACAAAGGGCGGCGCGGAGATCCTTAAGACCATCGGCGACGCTCACACCAGCCTGACCGGCTACCATCAGTTTGAGCGGGAGTATCCCGACCAGACCATCACCGACAGCTTCCGCGTTGTCCGCAAACTGCGCAGCGCGGAGGACGCGGAAGGGCGCTGCTATGACTGGTACGAAATCGACCACCACTACCGGATGACCGACAAGACCGGCCCTCTGGCAGAGCAGGCGGCGAAGAGCGCCGCCGAGATGCAAGATGCACTCTGCGAGCAGGACGCAGCGACCGATGAGCGCCTGACCACCATCGAAACCGCGCTGTGTGAACTGGACGCAGCGCTGAACAAAGAATAAGGAGGCAGCCGTTATGAATGTTATCTGGGCAAACCGGCTCATTGCCGGTACTAAGACCTGGGCAGAGATGCCCGCACGCCGCCATGCCGGAGTCAAAGCGGAGCTGGCCAAGCGGGTGGCCGAGGACGAGATCACCGCAGAGCAGTACAAAGAGATCACGGGGGAGGACTACAATGAGTAAACTGCTGGAGCTGCTGGAAAAGCTGGTGCGGGCCATCTTTGGCCCGGGGGACAAGCAGGACACCGGCGAGGCAACACCCGCACCCGCAGTCCCCAAGGCAGAGGCTGTGACCGGCTGGCAGGGCGGGCCTCCCTACCGCTTTGTGGACGTGAGCCGCTATCAGGGCCTCATCGACTGGGCGCAGGTGGCAGCGGCGGGCTACAAGGGGGCAATGCTCAAGACGGTATCCACCAACCGCAAGCTCTCCAAGCGGGCAGATGGCCTGTACATCGACCCCACCTTTGAGACCAACTACCGCAACGCCCGGGCTGCCGGGTTGGACGTGGGCGTCTACTACTACACCTACGCCACCAGCGAGGCCATGGCCGATGCAGAGCTTGCCCTTCTGCGGCAGGCGGTCTACGGCAAGGAGTTTTCTCTCCCCATCTGCGTGGACGTGGAGGAAAACAAGCTCAAGCAGCTGTCCACGCTTGACCTGTCCAATCTTACCGCTTACGCGCTGGAACAGGTGGAGCGGATGGGTTTTTACGCCCAGCTGTACACCTACACCGGTTACAAGTACGAGCTGGACATGGCTCGGCTGTCCTCTCGGTGGGACGTCTGGCTGGCCGACTACACGGGCGAAACGCCCAACGTGACGTTTAACTACAACGCCCATCAGCACACCAGCAAGGGCAGCGTGCCGGGTATCAACGGGCCGGTGGACCTCGATGTCACGACGGTGAACTACCCTCGGATCATCAAGACAAAGGGGCTGACCCGGCTCCGGGAGGTGTAAACCCATGTGGGAATTTATCCTGAAGCATATCGGTGAGCTCATTTTTACCGGACTCACAGGCATTCTGGCCACGGCCTACCGAAACTTATCCAAGCGCATCAAGGCACAGGAGGAGGAGCGGCAGGCAGTGAAAAACGGTCTGCTGGCCATCATGCACGACCGGCTGTATCAGTGCTGTACGGTGTACATCAAGCAGGGAAGCATTGATACAGAGGGGCTGAAGAACCTGGAATACCTGTACAAAAGCTACCACGCACTGGGAGGCAACGGCACCGGCACAGAGTTGTATAACCGGGCCAAAGCCCTGCCCATCTGTGACTGAGAAGGGAGTGATCGAACATGGAAGCAGTGTCTAAGATCGTGAGCATCCTGCCCGCCCCGGTGGCGGCAGTGCTGATGCTGGGAGGCTTTATCTTTTACGCCCTGGGCTGCGTCCGGCTGGGCTATGGCGCCGCCGTGAAGCCTCTGGTGCTTGACCTCATCGAGCGGGCAGAGCACGAGATTCAGGGCACCAAGAGAGGCGCAGAGCGTAAGGCGTGGGTCGTCAAGATGCTCAGGGTCGCCCTGAGTACCAGCAAATACGGCAGGTTCATCAGCTGGGCCGTCACCGATGAGACTATCGGCGCCGTGATTCAGTTTTTCTTTGACCGGGCAAAGGCGGCGCTGCAAAAGCAGTAAGGAGGATACATACTATGATTATTACCGGCATGGCAGAATACGAAAGCGTGTGCAAGAATGCACTGGTCGAGTGGTACAACGCGCACCGCGAAACCAAAATCACCCTCGAAAACGTCTTTGTGGTCTGGGCTTGCAAGACTCTCCAGAACTACAAGGCGCTACTGTCTACCACCGTGAGCGGCGACGGCATCTATGCCGAGTACACCTACAACGGCGATAAGCAGGAGCTGTACGAGGATGTGTACGGCAAGCTGACCAATCGCTGCATCAAGCAGCAGTAAGGAGAATATCATGGCAAGCACTACATACGACCATTTTGCCAACCCCGGCAAAATGTACGCCGCACAAGAGCATTTTCGGCGCATCACGAAAATGGTCTGTGGATGTTTTCGTGGCCTCACGAAAACATACCATCTCGGTGCCGTCACCGCTATGGTGCGCAACGCCGGACAGCTTCCGCAGCCCTTCTGGCTCGGTGCTGCCTGTGGCGGCGGCTCGTGTAGTGCTGCCCCCTGCGCTGCAAGGACTTGACCGACAGCAGATGACCACCGCCATCAAAAACGCACCGCTTGGGAGGGTAGACCGTAAGATAGCCTTACTGCGGTACGTTGAGCGGCTCCCGCTGCCGGACATTGCGGCACAGACACATTACAGCCGGACGGCGATAGGCTACCGGCTGAAAAGCATTGAAAAAATGCTGGATACGTTGTAAAATAATACCGACAAATCCACCCGGCCTCTCGAAGAAGCACAACAGGGTGGATTTCCGAACCCGTCAAGCCTCTCAACGATGCGTATCATGGCGGGTCTTTTTGTTTTATTCACACTAGTTTTGTCGAAAGCATTGCCATATATTGGATGATGTGATATCTTAGCATTGCACTCCAATGTGTGCATCCTTACAGTTAAGCGCTCATGCGGATTTTTCCGTGTGGGTGCTTTTCTTTTTTTGTCCTTTGTTGTACCTTCGTTGCCCTTCACTTTTTGCCGATGCGGTACACTGAGAGCACAAGGAGGGATGTTTATGAGCTATTATCCAACACCCGGAGCACCCTATGTTCCGCAGCAGCCTGTCAATCCTTACGGCGGCATGGGTACGGTCGGGCTTGCCACTCCCCTGCCAAACGCGCAGATGCAACAGGCGCAGCCGCAGCGTCCGCAGCCGATGAATGGGCAGCAGCCTGTTCAGCAGTCGGCGCAGGATGGCGGTTGGCTGCTTGGCAGACCTGTTTCCAGCAGAGAGGAATTTTTGGCAATACCGTCTGACCTGTACGGAAGATGGACGTATTGTCCGGATTTGCGTAGTGGGGTCATCTACTGCAAACGTCTGAATCCAAACACTTGTGAATCTGACGTGTTAGAGTTCTACAGCCCGGAAGCATGGCGGCAGATGCAGGCACAACAGGCACAGCAGACCACTGCACCGACACAGCAGTATGTGCCTATTGAGCAGTACAACGCCCTTGTGCATCGGCTGGACGAACTGGAAAAGTGGCAGAAGAGCTTTTCCAAGCCCACTGCCACAGCAAAGAAAGGAGAATAAGCAATGTCCTCTCCGTTTGATGTGATTACGCACAGCCCGATCATGCAGCTTGCAAATCTGGCTCGTGCCGGGCGGAACCCGATGGGGCTTATCCAGCAGTTGGGTGGGCAGAGCGCGCCCATCATGCAGGGGCTGAACTTGATTCAGGGCAAAAATGAAGCGCAGCTCCGAACGATGGCGCAGAACCTCGCCAAAGAGCGGGGCATCGACCTCAACCAACTGGCAAGCGTCCTGAATTTGACGCTGCCTCGATAACGCACCCCTCTAAGCGAAACGCTTCTCAGTTTTGCGGACTTGATAAAAACCGCATTTGTTTGGCTTCGCCCATCGCATACGGCGGTGGGATAGCATAACGCAAAACTGAAAGGAGTTTTGGTATGGACGATTTTGCAACTGGCTATCTGGCTGGGCAGGACGGCGGCAATAACAACGGCGGCTTCTTCGGCAACGAAGGGCTGTGGGCGGTTATCATCCTCGCCATCATCTTCGGCTGGGGCACAAACGGCTACGGTCGGAACGGCGGTGACAACGGCATGAATAGCTACGTCCCCTATCTGGTCGGCACTGGCGCAACTGGTCAGGGCGGCGCAGACACCCGTGCGGCTCTGTCTGAGGGCTTCTACCAGCAGGATACCTCCCGTTCTCTGGCGGGCATCCAGAGCGGTATCTGCTCTCTGGGCTATGACCAGCTGGCGCAGATCAACGGCATCAACGCCAACATTGCGAACGGCTTTGCAGGCGTGAACAGTGCCATCTGTCAGCTTGGCTACCAGAACGCACAGCTCGTGAACGGCTTGGAGCGCAGCGTGTCCAATGGTGACAACGCCATCAACCTTGCCATCATGCAGGAGGGCAACGCACGGCAGGCCGGTCAGACCGCTCTTGCCACGCAGCTTGCATCTTGCTGCTGTGAGAACAAGCAGCTCATCGGCGACCTGAAGTACACCATCGCAACGGAAGACTGTGCTACCCGTCAGGCTATCGCAGACAACGCTCGTGCGGTTATCGACAACTGCAACGCCAACTTCCGCAGCATGATGGACTACTTCACGCAGGATAAGATTGCCACTCTGACCGCTGAGAACCAGAGCCTGAAGTTCGCCGCTTCTCAGGATCGTCAGAATGCGCTTCTGACCACTGCGATGAACGCACAGACCGATACCATCCTGAACCGGGTCAATCCCCGTCCGATTCCTGCTTATCAGGTGGCAAACCCCAATTTGGGCGTGAACTGCTGCGGCTGCTACTAACCAATACACTCCCCGATAACACCGGGTGAACCATCGGGGCAGGGGTAAGACACCTCTGCCCCTGATTTTATAGGAGGAAAACATTATGGCTTGCAAAACAAGCTGCAAACTCTGCCCCCATCTGGTCTTGAGCCAGTCGGTGACGTTCGCCAACGACACGCTGACCATCAACATCCCTGCTGGCGCATACCAGAACGGAGAGAAGTATTGCATCGTGGTTGCCCAGAGCATCCCGGATACAACCACCATCAACGCCCCCGTGGTCATTACCATTGGCGCAGGCACGACCGCATACCCTCTGACCGACTGCAACTGCGCTCAGGCAACCGCTGAGAGCATCCACACCCGCACCCGCTATGCTACCCGCGTTGCAACGTCTGCGACCGGCACCGGCACGTTCAAGTATCTTGGCTGCTTCTGCCGCTCCCACGCTGGTGCACCCGCGTCCATTTCCTAAGGAGGTATAGATTATGGGCAAGACTAATTTTCGCCGCATGATGATGCTCCGTGACCACGACAAAAACCGTGAGCCGGAGCGCGACCGTCTTGAGGAAGAGCGTGACCGCAGGGAGCGTGAGATGGAACGCCGTCTGCGTAAGCTGGAAGGTGGTAACGACCGCTATCCCTATTATCCGCAGGAGGAGAACCGCTACATCGACCCCTATCCTATCCCCCGCTATCCTGACGTAGAGAATGGGCGCAAGATGCCGCAAATCGGCTTCTCGCAGAACGGCGACTGGGACAAGCGGTCTGGGCAGTATGAGCATGGCGGTGCAGACAGCCGTTCCATCAAGATGCCGCGCCAGCACCTCACACACGATGAAGCAGAGGAATGGTGCGACAGCATGGTGAACGCTGACGGCACAAAAGGCTGTCACTGGACGCTGGAACAGACACAGGACGTTGCGAAACAGCGCAACATTACCTGTGACCCGAACGATTTCTGGGCTGTCATGAACATGATGTACTCGGATTATTGTCAGGTCGCAAAGCGTCAGTCCGTTGACACTCCGGGCTTCTACGCTGACATGGCAAAGGCGTTCCTTGAGGACACAGATGCCGCAAATGGCAAGGCATATCTCTATTGGGATTGCATTGCTGATAAGTAAAGTAAATCCCCTGTGCGGTCATTGTGACTACACAGGGGTTTATTGTTATCTCCAAATCATAAAGCACTTATTGTCTACGCAATCTTGGAGGATTTCTTTGAAGTCTTTGAACTTTGCGGGATTTTTTCTACCTGCATATCCGTAAATAATGCTATCGTCATAATCACCTATAACTTTTAAGATTTCCTTGCAGGCACCGTATCGGATTTTTCCGTCACCGTCAGATTGATAAAGGAAATCCGCAATTTTAATCGGAAGCATTTTGTTTTCAATCAATCGTTCCGTTTCGTCATTGTACGATTTAAGAGCACGTTCTTTTTCGGGAGAAGGCATGTTGAGAATATCATCAAGCTTTTTATAGTGTTCTCCGACTTCCGAATCAACAAGTTCTGCAATTTTCACTCTCAACTTGAAAAAACCGAAATAGCCCACATCCATTTCACTCCCAGTCTTTTTGCATTTAACGGTTACGCCCATACGTCAATTCTCCTAGAACTCAGTTTTTATCGACTTAGTGATTCTTTAACACACAGCATTTCAAATTTACACAGGGTTTCTTTTATTCCCAAAGTACGGATTGAGCTTTTATGTCAAACAAATCTTGCGGATGGAATACAAGGCTCTTATCAAGCTCAACTATGCCAACGACGGAAAATTTGCCGGGGACTTCTCGCTCGATTTTAGCCTTTGCTTCTTCCTTACTATTTGCAAACAAGACGAACGGGGCTTGGAAGTGTCTGCATTTTTCGTCATCATCGTACTGGATTTTGACCCAATAAAAGTTTTCGCCCCCTACTTCTTTCGTTGTTAAGTATTTTTTGACACTTGAGACATCGTAAGTGCAATACCCGATACACTGCGGGTTTCCGTATTTCTCCATAAAATTGTCGTTCCCAATACGAGTTGCCAAAACCATGTGAACGTCTTTCCAACCAACACGGTCATCATTGACTGGCTTATCGTCCATAACAATATCATCAGGGTCTATCACTTTCTTACCAACCGCCAAATTCCAATTATTTGCAATATAATGTGTCATCTGATACCAGTTGTCAAATGTTTTTACTTCTTTCATGGCGTCTTCCAAAGAACCACGATGAGGTCTATAAACAATCATACGTCAATCCTCCAAGAAATCCTCTTGATTCAGAACTTGATTTACAATTCGTTCTGTACATTCTTTGATAACTGTAGATGCAGGGACGTTATCTTCATAAGCTATGTTTTCATATTGCGCCCCTGCATATTCAAAAAACCTTTTAGAAAGCATTTCTGCATCCGCACGGCACAACGGCTTTAATTCGTATTGCAACGGAAATCTTCTTGTAAGTGCAGGGTCAAGCCTATCAAATCGGTTTGTCGTTCCAATAATAATGACATTGTTCGGCAATCTATCCATTTCCTGCATAATCGCAATAACCACACGGTTCATTTCCCCAACGTCATCTTTTTGCCCACGAGCCATTCCGACCGCATCTATTTCATCAAAACAAAGAACGCAAGGAGCGGTTCTCACATAATCAAAAATTCTTGCAAGGTTAGATTGTGTTTTCCCTAAGTGCGAATCAACTAGATTTGAAAATTGAATTCTCAAAAACGGAAGTTTTGCTTTATGCGCGATATACCTAGCCAGCATGGTTTTTCCGCATCCGCTTTGCCCATAAAGCATCAATGCTGGCAAATAAGGAATGCCCATTTCGTTCAATTTTTCAGATGCTCGATAAATAGCAACGATTTTCTGCGTTATATTTTTTTCTTCGTTCATAAGAAGGAATCTTGCTTCTGGGAATTCTTCTGTATCCTCTGCAATCAAAAGATGCTGTAAGTTATATGGCAATTCAATAAATTCTCTTTTGCTTTCCAACTTGCGAAGCATATTTTCTTTGAACTGCTCATCTTTTTTGGATGATATAGAATTCAAAATGATTTTAACGGCTTTTTGCGCGTTTCGCATATCACCATCGCAAACAAATCGAATAAGGCTTCGTTCACTATCATTCATCTAAGAAATCCTCCAATTCAATTTTCCCTTCTGCCGCGGCAGCAGCCAGAGCGTATACGAACTGTCCAATCGTCATTCCGTGCCGTCTGGCTTCACGGTTAATGTACTTGCGCTCCTCCTCGCTCATAAGGATGGTAATGCGCTTTGAACGCTTGCCATCACCACTTGCAACGCCTTGATGCGATTCCGGCATCGGGATTTTTTTCTTTGCCAGACCAGCTTTTGCTAGTGCGCCGGGAACATCGCCTTGTTCGATAAGGCGTTGAACTTCCCTCGCCTGTTTCAGCTTCTTCGGCTTACTTTCGCTTACTATGGCATTGTTCGGCTGTGTTTTGCTGTCTTTGGCTTGCTTCGGCTTAATACCGCTTAATTCTGCTTCACTGGGCTGTGCATGACTGTCTGTGGCATCACTGGGCTTAATCTGTGCTTGTTCGGCTTTGTTCGGCTTTGCTTGGCTTACTTCTTCTTCCTTTGGCTCACTTCGGCTTAATGTTTGTTCCGAAAAAACAGGCTGGAAGTCAAACCCGCCCAACAAGCCGGATGTTTTTTTGCTGGACTTTTTCATTTTTTATCCTCCTTTGGCGGCTTAGGCTGTTCCATCTAATGCGTGAGTTCGGCATTCATACTGTTTGAATAGTACCCATTTATGTCAGCATGAAAAACCGTTTTTTCGGCTATCACAAAGAACCCATTCATCGTAGGCATCATCATATTTTGCAATAGCATTCTCGGCGACAGTTCCAAACATATTTGAAAGGCTCACGATATAAGTTCCTTTGTGTTGAGGTCGATTTTCTGGGTCATTGGCATCAATCCACCGTGCCACAGGCCGCAACGTTTCCGGGTCGATGATAGGCGCATTTATAATTTTTTCTTTTACAAGAGCAATTCCATCTCTCCAAGCGCCAGCTTCTTCCTTACTGTAATTCTTGAGTGTATAAAAGTTTTGCTCCAGTACTTTGTCTGCGTCAATCAATCTCATTTTTCTTCCCCCTCCGCAATCATTTTTGCCAGTGCCAAGAAATCCTCTGCGCTGGTACTCTTTGCCGTGTCGCCGCTAAACAGGCTGTGCCGTTCTGCCTGAGCCTTACGAACGCCCATAGACGGTCTAATCTTCACGTCCAGCAGCGTTGTACCCATGCTCTGTGCAATCACAGGGAGCCGCTCTACGACCTCTTTGGACAGGTTCTCACGGCTCTTGTACTGGTTCATGAGCAGACCTTCAATCTTCAAGGTCGGGTTGAAGTATCTGCGAACGTCGCCAATGGTCTGCGAAAGCTGGCTCAAACCAGCCAGTGCGTATCGGTCTGCTGTGATGGGAACGATAATGCTGTTAGCAGCAATCAGAGCATTTACAAGTGCAAGGCCAAGCTGCGGGGGAGTGTCCAGCACAATGTAATCGTACTGCCCAGACACGCTTTCAAGGGCTTCTCGCAGCCGGAAGTTCTTGCCAATGTCCCGGACAAGCTGTTCGTCAATGTCCTTCATTGCATTGTCAGATGGCAGAATGTCACCAGTTTCACAGTGCTGGATTCCTTCTTCTACCGTGCCTTGCCGGGTCATCACATCGAACAGAGTACACACATCCTCTGTCTGTGCGCCGTAGGTGTCCGTTGCGTTGCACTGGGCATCGCAGTCCACCAGCAGAACTTTCTTGCCAAGCAGTTGCAATGCGCCAGCCAGGCAGGTGCTTGTAGTAGTCTTTCCTGTGCCGCCCTTCTGATTGGCGACAGCTATGATTTTTGCCATTTTATCACTCTTTCTTTATTTTTCTGGTTCTTCAGGAAGCGGCATCCAATGGGTTACATCTCTTAGAACCTCGTTGTCCTTCCATACATCAACGGAATCCCTTTCCCACCACAACGAACCATATCTTCCTCTTGCCAAATGTCCAACGTCAATATGATTTTCCGTGAAAACAATTACATTCTCCCTGTAATTTGGCAACTCATCTTTCACACTAATCCATCCCATTCTTTCTCCTTTTTACATTATCTGCTCATTCTGCTTAATGTGCTACATCTGACTACTTTTGCAATGCTTCAATGGAATAGAACGCTGGCATATACTTGTCCACAACGCCAACCTTATCCACGCTTCTAATTAGATAACCAACAGGTCGGTCAGGGAACGGAGACCTGCCCAAAGACAATATGTCCTTATACGCCGCCTTTACCGTGTCGTAAACCGCTTCTCTGCGTCTTGGTGGCTTGATTTCTGGATGCTCTTTCTTCATCCACTTCTCAACTACCTTCGCCACGTCAATGCAGTCTTGCTTTTCTAGCTCGTCACACATAGACCAGTCAAAGTCCTCGTATCCGCTTCTGCGGGGCTTTCTGGCGGCTTTTTGAGGTTCAGTCGATACTTCGCTTGCGTGAGCTTCAATCAGCGTCTCAGACGCTTTAATTTGGGGCTTGAACTTGACCGCCACAGCCTTTCGTGCTACAAGAACAGGTTCATAAGTCACCACGATGTCAGACACGGCATTGATTTCATCTACTGCAACATCAAGCACTCGTTTGCGAAGGTTCTTGTAAACGTCGTAGCTTGCTTCCATCGCACCGAGCTGCTCTCTTATTTTTTTCAAGCTGATTTCATGCGGCTTGTTGTCCATGTTTAGCCAGTCCCGAAGAATCGAATAAAGCAAGATGCTGTACTGTGACTTCATTCGTGACGTATAACGCAATCGATACCGGACGTATCCACTTTCGGCAATATCAAAGAAGATGGGGCGAAGGTCGGGATTGCAGGTGATTGCCACGACGTAAGACCTTGTTTCTGGTACATAGTCCAGTTTCGCCCTTGTGAATAGGACAAAGCTTTCAAACGTACCCTTCTCTTTGTCAATCGGAATCGACACTGTATTGCCAAGAAAGTGCTTTATTTGCGGCTCAATCCTTCGTGCATCAAGGCTTTTCAGCCCAAGAAGCTCCCTATATTCTGCAAGAGTGAACTCCACACGGCTGCTATTTGGGTCTCTCGGATTTATTCTTGATAAGTAAACCTCTAGCAATCGAAGTTCCCCTGCCGTGTAATCCCTGAATTTAGCCCACACAAGGGATTTGCTCTTTTCCACAAGGTTATTGTCGGATATTTTTGGCATCTGCTCACTTCCTTTAATGGTCTGAAAACAGTATATCACAAGTAGGGGGACGTGTCAATGATTTTTGTCCCCCATGGCTTGTCTTTTTGTCCCCCATGTCCTCGTCATTTTGTCCCCCATGACTTGTCAAAACGTCCCCCATGCTTTGTCATTTTGTCCCCCATCTACATATTATATATTAAACAAGAAATAAACAAGAGGTTAAATATTATCGTTAAATAGTCGATGACGATAATTTTCAACAATTTCTTTATTTTTCCATTCCAGTTTGTGGATAACCGAACTCTACGTTTGCTAAATAAGACTGTAGCCGGGAAGAAGCTGTGCATCGTTAGTCACATTAAACGCGGACAGATTGTGGATAGGTGTACAAAAAGTGGATTGAAAGGTATACCAAATCTGCACAATGGGGGACAGATTGACGAGCCGACCAATTACAGGCAATATATTGACGATAGTTCGTTATTTATTCCGCGCGAATGTTGTCGATTTACAGCCTATGGGGGACGGATTGACAAAGTAAAGGTATACCTAATCTGCATGAAACGTGTACAAAAAGTGAGTGAACGTGTACAAAATATTCTTCAAAAACTGCGATAATTCGACAATCAGCCAGTTATATTATTTGGATTCACGGTATAAGAATCGTTGGACTTCATGGCTGCTTCTGTTCCAGCATCCTGCGCCTGATAGAGAATATCCATCTTTGGAGCGGTTCCGTTCGGGTCTGGGTCTGTTCCGGTGGCCTGCGCTATTTCATAGTTGCCAGACACCATCCGGCATACAGTGACTCTGTCCTTCAGCGGCGTGTGGAGGTTTGCCAAAATCTCCGTTAACACACCGATGTGGTCTGAACCGTGATCTCCGTACCGGATGTACAGCAAAGCATCTATCTCGTAGGAAGAACACTCCATCATGGCATCTATGAGAATCTTGCGCTTCTTCATGTCGGAAAGGCCGTCCTCTAAGTGTTCCAACAACCCTGGATGAGTGCAAGCGTCCATGTATCGAGCCGCTGATACGCCGCAGCAGGCGAACCAGCGCATAGCCATTGGCAGGGAGATAGCTGCAAGACCCTGCTCCCAGTTGGCGATGGTACCACGATTTACACCCATCCGCGCTGCCAGCTTTTGCTGGCTCAGACCGGAGCGCATCCGTGCCGTCTCTAACGCTTTGGCTGTTCTTGCTAAATTTTCATCCATAAATTCTCGCCCTTTCAACAAAATACGGCAAAACTGCCGGATTCGACAAGCCAAAAAATGGAAAAAGCTGCTATGGAGAACCAACAGCAGCCCGTGTTATAACTGTATTGTCAAAAAATTCCAAAGAAGAAGGGAACAAAAATGATAGAAACTGTAATCTGGAACCATGAACGTATGCCGATCATCGACGGAATGCCTGCCAGCGTTCCCGATGGGCAGCCACACACACCTGAACCATGGGAGGAAAGCGAATGAACCGAACCGTAGATACTCTGATTATTCCATACGCTCGCAGACGGACGCTGGAGCTTGTCCTGAGCCTTTCTGGGTACGAAGCTGATAAAGATGCTTACCTCGAAGCAAAAGGCATCCTGGAACGCGCCATAGCCGCCTTGGACGATGGGCGCGACCCGGCAGATAACATCGAACGCATTGATGGGCAGCTCGTAGAGCTGTGATTGGAGGAAAGATGGATAGGCGTTGTCCCTTTTGACTTGAACGCTCGCGGCTTTCCCGATGTAAAGTAACGGATGCGAAGAAAACATTCGATTTTTACGAAGTTGTTAAAAATACATTGACTTTACAACTAGAAGATGTATAATCGTATCAAATGAACATTCATTTTTACTGATCGGGAGGATATGCCGCAATGAGTGAACAGGAAAGAGCCAAGATTGACAGGTTTATCGCATGGCTGTTGGAACACCCTGATAAGATTCCGGCAGCGGAGAAAGCCCTAGACCTGGAATAATAGGAAACCCCTTGCACAGAGCTACACCAGCCCGGCACAAGGGGTTTTTATTTTACCGGGTCAGAACCACTTCTTTTTTCGGTTTCTACGGTAACGATATTTTCTGCTGTTGCCATATAGCACACGGTCGTTGCCTTTTAACAAGGCTTGCATGAACCAAAAGCAAAAGGCACAGCCACACAACAAGTAATACACGGGCTTACCTCACATCTTCTCGATCAGGTTCATCAGAGCTTCACGCTGCTCTTTCGGCATAGATTCAAGTTTTCTTCTAATCCGTTCCACTGCTGCATCGACTTCACTTTGCGGCTGCTGGGGCGGGTTTCTTTTTGCTCGCCAGTGAGTTCCTCAACCGTAACGCCAAGCGCGTTGGCTACTGGCAAAAGCATTTCATCTGGAAAATCCCTGTCGGTAGTCAGCATTTGAGAGATATAACCTCTGCTTTTTCCGATTTCTCTGCACACAAAGGATATATTTACACCCTTGTCGGCAGCGATTCTTTTGGCTCGCTCCACATTGCGCATAGAAAAAGACCTCTCTTTTTGTGCAAATAGCCAAATGTTCACAGAATTGAAGATTGGCTATTGAAAAATAGCCACTTGACTAGTATAATATGAAGCACAGGGCAAACAAAAACCAAGACCCCTGACAAATCTATCAGGAAGTCGCTGGAAAATGTTCACTTTGTACCTCGCAACTACATAGTAGCATATTTTCTAGTAAAATGCAAGCCCAGAAAGGAGAACGGCTAGTGAATCTTTCTAAAATCGACGAGTTTCGCAAGTTACATGGTCTGTCTCGTACTGACTTGGAAGTAGCTGCTGGTTTAAGCAACGGCGCACTGGGCAAGTGGGAACGCTCCGCAAATGGGCCGAGCATTCGACAGCTTGTGAAAGTCGCTGATTACTTCCGCGTGTCGGTGGACGCTCTTCTTGTAAGAGATAAGCAGTAAATCATAAGAAAGGGTTAAAAATGAACGACATTATCTTATCTATGCAGAATGGCGAGCCTGTGGTTTCCAGCCGTCAGATTGCAGAGAGCTTCGAGAAGCGTCATGACCATGTGATGCGTGACATCGAAGATATTATGAAGGGTCTCCCCAAAAATGGGGACACCCACATGTTCTTCAAAACCGAGTACACCCATGAGCAGAACGGCCAGAGCTACCCCATGTACCTGATGAACCGTGACGGTTTCACCCTGCTGGCTATGGGCTTTACCGGCAAGGCGGCTCTTGAGTGGAAGCTCAAGTACATTGCAGCGTTCAACGAAATGGAGAAGAAGCTGGCTGAACAGCCGCAGCTCACCCGCTCACAGCTCCTTGCAACTGCGCTGATCGCAGCGCACGAAGAGCTGGAGGAGAAGGACAAGAGGATTGAACTTCTGACAGCCGACACGGAACGGATGAAGCCAAAAGAGATTTTCAGCGATGCAGTAAGCACCAGTCAAAACAGTATCCTGGTCGGTGAGCTGGCTAAACTGCTCAAGCAGAACGGCATCGAAATCGGCGAGAAACGGTTGTATGCCTGGATGCGTGAGAATGGTTATCTCATCAAGCGCAAGGGTGCTGATTGGAACAAGCCAACGCAGCGCAGCATGGAGATGAAGCTGTTCACCATCAAGGAAACGGTCATCTGCCACTCGGACGGACATACCAGTGTGAACACCACCACAAAGGTGACTGGCATCGGTCAGGTCTATTTCGTTAATCTCTTCTTAAAGACGAAGAAGAACAAGAAAGCGGAGGGATGAACATGGAACAGATCATCACCTTAAAGGTAGACCTTGAATACCCGGAAGAAGCGCACCACGCCATTGACGAGGCGGTCGATGCCTACGAAGCGGACAAGCTTAAGTGGACGGAAAAGGAACTCGCCGAAGCAAAGCATCTGGCGATGAAGATTATGGAGCAGCTTTGTTTGGATGGGTACAGCATCAGTTGGTACGAAGCTGAAAGCTACGGGCTTCATTTGATTAGTGTGTGGCTTAAATTGGAAGAGGACAAAAGAACGGACTGCACTTGTTCTATCAGCTCATCCAAGTGGGATGTTTGGATTGCCAAGTGCGTATGCCTGTGCCGGGCTACCGGCAGGGATGTGCCCGCTTTCATCATCAAAAAGGCTGGTGAGTGCTGGTGACGAATTTTCGCAGGGCGAAAAGCCGCAAACGCAAACTGAAGCTGGCAATGGCTGCTGGCGTATCCAGAAACGATGCCAGCAAGTTTCTTCGGATGGAGAAGGCCATCAATCAGTGCTTTGAGCGCCACAATCGGTAAGCCAGACTGAAAGAGGAGACGCAGCGTGGAAGAAAAGTACTGTGAGCGCTGCGGTGTCTTTCTTGGCCTTGTAAATCCGTGCAAGAAATACTGTGAAGAATGTAAAATCATTGTTTGCAGAAAACGGCAGGCTCTTATAAAGAAAGGAATTAAAGCTAAGCCGGAACCGGCTTTATGCGCTTGGTGCAAGAAGCCAATGGTTCGGAAGGTCTGGTCTCAGAAGTATCACCCTGAATGCGCAGCAGATGCAAACAAGGCTTTGATCAAAAAGTACAAAGCCAAAAAGCAAAAAGAGCTGAATGAGTTAAAAGCATCTGGTGAGTTCAAAATCACTTGGGATGTGCAGGAGCCAGAACGTGCGAGACCTCAAAAGCACGAGCCTCCAAAGTATACCGTGCGACAGATGAACGATGCCGCAAAACGATATGGCATGAGCTACGGCCATTACAGTACTTTACTTGCACAAGGAAAGGTGAAGGCTCCTGATGAACGGTAAGTACTACGGCAAGCGAGAAATTCGCTGGCACAGCCGGGAGAAAGACCGGCTGGAACGCATCGAGAAAGAAAGAGTGAGCAAAAATGAAAAAAATCAAAGTCAGAATCACATTCACCGAAGCAGTTCTCGGCACATGGCCTAACAATCAGAACATTGCACGCGAGTTCATCGCCAGCAAGTCCCCTGATGCAAACACCATCGAGAACGAAGTTGCTGCTCTGGGCGCTGATGCTGTGGCAGATAAGGGCATGACCGTGTTCCCTCGCAACGAAAACGGAGAACCCGCCTTGTATGACTACCAGATCAAGGGCTTCTTCAAGGATTCTTGCGGTATGCTGGGTCGTATCGGCGGCAAGACCGAAACTGGCAAGAAGAAGGCCGTGAACGAAAGCGGCAAGCTGACGGCCTACAAGAAGGTAATTGACGGTCTTATTTTCGTGTCTCCCCGGATGATTCCCATTCATGTGAACGGCGAGATTACCGAGTGCCAGCGCCCTCTCCGCGCACAGACGGCGCAGGGAGAACGTGTAAGCCTTGCCAACAGCGAGCAGATTCCAGCTGGTTCGACCTGCGAGTTTGAAATCGTTCTTTTGGACGATTCTCACGAAAAGGTCGTGCTCGAGTGGCTGGATTACGGCGCTCTGCGTGGCATCGGCCAGTGGAGAAACAGTTCTAAAGGACGCTTTGCTTACGAAATCATCAATTAACCGCTATGGCAGGGCGGGGCTGTGCTACGCTCGGCGTGGAACGGCAACGGCGATGCACTGATTTGATCTGCAAAGGCTATGGATGCAAGGTGTAGCTTTGATAAGCAAAGGCGATGCAAGGCGTAGCGAAGCGATGGCAATGAGTAGATACGACATGCTTTGGCATTGAGTAGCTAGGAGCAGAACAGCCAAGGCAAAGCAATTCATCGAAAAGCAACGGCAAAAAAACGAAAGGAGACGAGATGAAAGCGCTGATTGAAGTTGCCCTGATGTGGGGCATAGCACTGGCAGTGGTTTTGGCGGTATTTCTGCTGAACTTCTGGATGGTGCATCACATCGGAATTCTGGTAGGAGCATCAGCCGCCCGTGGAATCATCATGGTATCTATGGCAATGGCTACGGCGTGGATACTGAGTTTTGGAGGTAATAAGAGTGAAAAGCCTGAAAGCTAATGTCCTTTGTACACTTGGAATCGCGTTAGCAATCTTTTCGGTAGGATGCGGCGATGCAATCCAGAAAAGTCAGAGCACAGTAGCGATGTTTGGATATGTTTTCCTTTCGTGTAGTTTCCTCGCCGTAGCACTCGTCTTATGTGCCATTGGTGTCAGTTCTGAAAATGAACGTATTGAACAGGAAAATCGCAAAGTAAAACGCATTCCTGGCCACACCAACGAGTGGAGGGATGTACAATGAAATGCCCGATGTGCGGTAGCAACAACATTACAACGGTTGACAGCCGGTCTGACAACGACAGTATCGTTCGCCGTAAGAAGTGTATTTCCTGTAGCCATCGGTGGTCTACCATCGAAATTGACAAAGACCAGTGGTACAGTGCGTTGCAAATCAAAGAGGAGCGTAAGAGAGGGAGACCAAAAGATGATTAACCTTGACAGATTCGGTGGCGTGACAGAGCCGGAGGACGGCGTGTATTTCCTAACCCGTGAGCAGGAAGCAGAAGCCAAAGAAGCTGACCGGATGGCTGAAATCGAGGACTTGCAGTCCGAGATTGAGGACAGGGAAGCAGAGCTGAAAGACCTCCGCGCACAGTTGGCAGACCTGATAGCTGGTTGATTTTATACAGCCAAGTTAAGCCGAAGTAATAACAATGAAGCCTAATGAAGCCGAAGAAAGGAAAGAAAATGAGTAAATACAAGAAAGAAATTAAGCACTGCGAAAAGTGCAATAAACCTTTTTCAGTGTTCCAGAACAGCACGGAAACTCTTTGCACAAGTTGCAAAAGGAACAATTTGGAGGAAACGCTCCGCAGAAACGGTCACGCACCGCATCATACACTTGTTAGGAGCCCTTATGACAGATTCAAGGAAGCGTTTGCTATCGAAGATGCCGCAATAAGGGCTTCCCGGGACAAGAACACAAGCATTGAAAAAACTTGCCGTGACTGCGGAAAAGTGTTTGAAATTCCCCGTTCAGAACGCATTTTCTTTGAATCGCATAACATGGCATTGCCTAAGCGTTGCCCGGCTTGCCGTAAAGTAAGGAAAGAAGCGAGGAAGGAGAACAACTGATGGCAGTATTAGTAATGGTCTATGGTCATTCCGGTAGCGGAAAGTCCGCTTCGCTTCGGAACTTTGACCCGGAACAGGTGGCGGTTATCAACGTGCTTGGCAAGCCGCTGCCGTTCCGAAGCAACATGAAAACATACATTACTAATGACTACGGCAAGATTGATGCCGCAATCCACAGCACTAAGCGTAAGTCCATTGTCATTGACGATGCCACCTACCTTATGACTTGCGAGTTTATGCGGAACGCAAAGGCCGCCGGATATCAGAAGTTTACCGACATGGCAGCCAACTTCAACGCTCTGCTGATGCGGGCAAAGGAACTACCGGACGATGTAGTTGTCTACTTTTTCGGACACAGCGAATATGGAGAAAACGGTGGAGAAAAATTCAAGACTGTTGGGAAAATGCTAGACGAAAAAGTCTGCGTCGAAGGGTACTTTACCATCGTTTTGAAAACCGTTGTGCAGGATGGGCGATACCTGTTCAGCACCCGAAACGGTGGGATGGACACCGTAAAAACACCTCTTGGGATGTTCAACGATGCGCTGATCGAGAACGACCTCGCTACCGTAGACAAGACCATCCGTGAGTATTACAACATCCCGGTTCAGCCGGATAACAAAGGAGAGTAACAGATGAAGAACATTAACTGGAATGACGTACAGGAAGCCACCGAACGCCGTGACTTGCCTGTTGGCGGCTATGTTGCCGGTATCTGCAAGGCAACGGACGAGCCCGCAAAGGAGCGCCTGAACATCGAGTGGGAAGTCATAGAGGGCGAGTTCAAGGGCTATTGGCGTGAGCAGACCGCTTTCCTTATCGAGCGTGGCAAGCTGAATCCGGGCGAATGGGCATGGGGTGGCAAAACCATCAAGAGCTACAAGGAAAAGGCACTGCCCTTCTTCAAGGGATTTATCACCGCTGTGGAGCAGTCCAATCCCGGTTACAAGTTCAACAATGACGAAAAGACCCTGCGTGGCAAGCTGGTCGGCGTGGTTCTCCGTGAGGAAGAGTACATGGGCAACGATGGGAACATCAAGACAAAGCTTGTCGTTGACCGTTTCACCAGCGTTGACAAGATTCGTTCCGGTGACTATGAGGTTAGACCGAAGAAGACGCTGGCTGGCGGGTCTGGTTCTAGCTACTCGCAGGGCGGGAACGATGACTTTTCTGTGATTTCGGACAATGAAGATTTGCCGTTCTAAAACGAAAGGAAAAAATATGAACCTTTTTGAAATCAACGTGCAGATTATGAACTGCGTTGACACAGAAACCGGAGAGATTGTAGATATCGATAAGCTGATGTGTGAGCATGAAAGCAGTTCTTTTGAGTGCCAATCCGACTTGGCGCAACCAAGACAAAGATCCACAGAAGGAGGTAAAAGAATGCTTGAAGTATGTCCGATGACACTTAAAGAGGCCAATGCTTTTGTAGAGCAGTATCACCGGCATCACGGTCCTGTTGTGGGGCATAAATTTTCGATTGGGTGCTCTGACGGCGAAAAAATCGTTGGAGCGGTCATTGTGGGCAGACCAGTGAGCCGTCACCTTGATAATGGGTGGACGCTGGAGGTGAATCGACTTTGCTCGGACGGCACACGAAATGTCTGTTCCATGCTCTATGCTGCGGCATGGCGGGCCGCACGGGCAATGGGGTACAAAAGGCTCGTCACCTATATCCTCGATACGGAAAGCGGCGTAAGCTTGCGTGCCGTTGGCTGGAAGTGCATCGGACAGGCCGGAGGTCTGAGATGGACCGGAAAACGCAGGCCAGAGGTTGACCTTTGCCCTGCACAGATGAAAATGCGTTTTGAGAAGGAGATTGACGGAAAATGAAAGCTGTGCTTTTAAGCATCCGGGCCTACTGGTGTGAGCTTATTTCCAGAAATCAGAAAACCGTGGAGGTGCGCAAAACGAAGCCGAGGGCGGTACAGACCCCGTTTAAATGTTACATATACAGAACAAAAACTCCCCGCCTGGCCGGGGCGATTATTGGTGAGTTTACCTGTGATAAAATCTGGGAGCTTGCGCCAATCTGTCACGCGCCCGACGACGTAGAAGAACAAGCCTGTATGGACAGGGATTATATTGTGGACTACTTAAGATGCAAGGGCTTTGGCTGGCACATTTCCGACCTGAAAATTTACGATTATCCTCGGCCTTTGAGCGATTTCACAAGACTGCGGGGAACAAAATTTGGCTATGAGCCTGTAGCTATTGAGCGACCGCCGCAATCATGGTTTTATGTGGAGGAAGGCAGATGAAATTAACCCTCTACGGCGCCCCCCGCACCAAGAAAAACTCTGCCCGCATCCTCAAGAGCCGCTCGGGCGGGCGTTTGGAAAGATGATTACCTGTTGTCTCAACTGCACATCACGCTGCACAGCTTGCCACGACACTTGCGAAAAGTACAAGGCAGAGAAGAAAGACTTCGAGGAGCGCAAGGCATTCGTGTATGAGCCGAACCACAGCCAGAGCGTGTACCACCGCAACTACGAGGACAAGCACCGGGAACGTGGCAAGAAGCGGTATCTCGGAAGTGAATTTAGAGGTGAACGATAAATGGGAGCGTTTATTACAAGACAGCCTAATGGCTTGCTGTGTCGGTTTTCTTCGGTGGTCGATTGTGTCACCGATTACAACATGACCGAAGATGATTACATCGAAATGTGCGCAGAAAAGGCACGAAAAGAAGCACAAGATACTATAAAACATTATATGCGTCCGTTCAAACATATAGACGAGTGCTTTGTGCCGAATAACATGACGGTTAAGGAACACAAGCGAATCATGAAGGAAATGGAAAAGCCCGCTGACGAGGCAACTCATGTTTCGTGGGTTTAGAGGTGAACGAAGATGAGCAAAAGAAAGTATAAGCCGGGCGGTTACATCATTTCACTTGATGACTTGATGAAGCAGGAGTTTGTTTACTGCGCCGGAAAACTTGTTCACAAAGGCTGGTTTGGTAGCTGGCAACTGCGATATGCAAATAGCGAACTTGCCCGACTGCGTATCAGAGAAGCCAAAAAAATCGAGAACAACGTATGAACACCGGCAAGCAGTTTGAATCAGACTTCAAAGCGTCCGTGCCAAAGGATGCGTGGTGCTACCGCCTGAAAGACAGCGCTGCCACTTACTACGGCGGCAACGAGAACCTGTCCTTTTCCATCGACAACATCTGCGACTTCCTTGTGTACCGTTACCCGATGAACCACCTGTTTGAGCTGAAAACCATTGAAACGCCCTCTATCCCTCTGGAAAAGGTGTTCGGCAAGTACGACAAGGCAAAGTGCAAATACCGCAAGGAAAAGCACATCACGGACATGGTAGAAGCAATGGGGTACAGCGGTCAGACCGCTCATGTGATAGTCAATTACAGGGCGGTCAACCGCACCTTTGCAATCCCTGCCAACAAGGTTCTGGCGTCCCGTTACAACGAGAGCCGCAAGAGCATCCCTTGGCAGTGGGCAGAGCAAGAGGGGATAGAGGTCAAAGCAAAAAAGTTGCGTATCCATTGGCGATATGACGTGGATGGGCTGCTGAAGAGATTGGAGGAAAGCCAAGCATGACAATGAAATGCGATAGATGTGGCAATACGTTTGTATGGTACGACAATACCATGACAATCGGAACATTCGAAACTAGCGAACAATGGAAAGGATGCGGAAACGCAGTACAGAAAGTTGTGATTGACCACAGTTATGTTCTTCTTGACCGATACAAGCAAAGTGATATGGAACCTGTTGCTCTTTGCCCCTCTTGCATGGCTGCACTTAACGACTGGCTGAAAGGAGAACAGGAACGACAAGCAAAATGGATTTATGACCATGAAGGAAACTCAATCGAGTGTGACAAGTGCAGAGCAGAATACAAACTCTCGCCGTATGAACGTGTATCGGATTTTGATTATTGCCCTAACTGTGGTTCAAGAATGGAGGGAATAAAAGAGTGAGTGTTGTCTTTAAGTGCGACAGGTGCGGTGAGATTTTTAATCGGAAAGTGCCTAACATAAACGATTGCTACGATACTGCAAATTTGATTCTGTTCTTAGATTGCACGGTGGAACGCAAACGTTTTGGACTGGGCGAAGAACCGATTCAGCTTTGTCCGTCCTGCATGAAAGAACTGAATGACTGGTTAGGGCCAAACAAAGAAAAACTAGACAACGGAAACAAGAACGAATGGAACAACATGACTACTCAACCGCAAAGCGGGATAGCAGTTGAAATCAAGTTTGATAGTGGAGAGCAAGACATTGCTTATAGAAGGTACGGCGATAAACGCTGGTTCTTGTGCGACAACGATTATGTCTTGCATAACGAATCAATCGTTGCGTGGCGATACATCGATTAAAAGGAGAACAGAAGTGAGCAAGAAAATTTCAGACATCCTGCCCCAGACAGAAATCTTGACACAGTTGGCAGAAGAAGCGTCCGAACCGGCACAGGCTGCGTTGAAGCTTCGCCGTGCTTTGGATGGCACGAACCCGACACCGAAGAGCGTTGAAGAGTGCCGGAACGCATTTGAAGAAAGGTACGCAGACGTTGTGAACTGCATTATTGCGTTGGATATGGACGATGCGGCCTTTGATCGGATGCAGAAGATGCAGCACGAAAAAGAAGTCCGCTGGTTCTCTCGTCTTGAAGCAAAGGAGAATAAAAATGACTGAATATCATGTTGGGTGTGGGCCATTCGGAACCATCTATGCCGGAACGCTGATGAAGCAGCGGAAAGATGGATTACAGTTATGGAGAAGCAAGTCTAATGTGACCGATGAAGCAGTTTCCGCTGCTCTGTCTCATTTTATTACTTAAATGGAACGTTCTGACAAAACGAAGCTCGAAAAGGTGTGGGGCGTTATTGGAAACAAGAAACTAAAAGTTACATTCGAGCTTTTCACCGATAAGGAGCAGTCGGATGAATAAATTCGGAAACTGCCCTCTGTGCGGTAAATAGGTCAAGCCGACCAACCTCCGCAAAACCGCACGACAGAACCAGTTGTACGGCTTTCGCATGGCTCCTATGGCTGGTAGGGGGGGCAGACAGCGTGAGTTTATGCGCTGGCCTTCTTATGAAAAAATGTACATTTCTGCGTTTGAAAGAATGCTTGATGTCAGAAAAACAAAAGGCTTACCGTGCGACTGGCAAACTGGAATGGACGTTTTTCGCTGGTAGATGGAAGACGACAACATCAGCGGTCAGTTGAGCATAAACGATTTAATGGAGGATAACAATGTTTGAATTTGTAACCCGTTGGCTGGTCTGCCTAGTCCTGCTGGCGGTAGTAGTTCAGTCCGAACGGGCAATCAAGAACATGGCAAACAACCTGTTTGAAGAACGGCAGGCAATGCTCGTCTGGTTGTTCGTCAACGTGTGTCTGGCCGTTTGCACGGCTGTTATGATGGGGTGGAAATAATGAAAATTTGCGACATTGAGAGAAAAGAAATCAATTTTGGGTGTCTAGAATATGGAGATGTGTTTGAACTGAACGGCGAAATTCTCATGAAATCTAACGTGAATCTTTCGGTAAGCAAGTTATCTGGCGGCATCGACTTGAAAAGTGGAGAGTTTTTGCAGATAGATGAGTTCTTCCCCGTCAAGATGGTAAACGCTCATCTTCAGTTGGAGGGCTAAGAAAAATCATGGACAACGAACTTTACTGCCCGATGAAGATGACCAGCAATCCGCTTGGCCGGTGTGTCTGCGAGAAAGAAAAGTGCGCTTGGTGGCGGCAGTTGGATGGCTGCTGTTCCGTCTGGCAGATTGCATGGAAGCTGGACAACATTGAAAATAAGATGAAGAGGTGAGAACGTGAAACTGGTTGATGTTGACCCAATCATTGCGGCGTGGAAAACTGTTGGTGTTGACAAAAAGAATGAAGCGAAGCCGTTTTTGGATAGCAAAAATCCCCTCGTATACATACAAGGACAAATCAGAAATAGCATTGGAGATGTGTTTTTAGATTTAGCCAATGTGTTAGAAAAATCTGAGCCCGCCAATATATGGTTTGATGCCAAGAAAGTTTTACCTGAAAAAGACAAAGAAGTTCTCGTAAAAAGAGAAAAGTTCGGCATTGAAATTGCATTTTTATCTTATGACGAATTATGGCAAGAGCACGACGAGTACAGTGTATTTGGAGATGTAACTCATTGGGCGTATCTTCCAGAACCGCCAAAGGAGGTCTGACACATGGCAACACCCCCGAAGCGTGGTCGTGGCAGACCGCCGCTGACCGAAGCTGAAAAGAAAAAGCGTGAGAAGCGGGCGCAAAAGGCGAAAGAAGAAGCTGCTGCGAAGCGTGAGAAAGAGCGTGAGAAAAAGAAACAACAGATGCTTAACAAACGGAAATCTATCCGTTCACAGGTGAGTAAAAAGGTGAAAGAACAACAAGAGTTAGCAATCACGAGGTCTAAGATGCTGAACACAGGTGATTTGCAGTCAAGAATCGGCGATGAAGAGGACAAGAAGGTCATCGGCATGATTGCAGCCAAATATTTTGGCGACCTTCCGAGCGTGGACATGAACAACCCGATTGAAGTACAGCAACGTCTTGATTTCTTTTTTGATGCTTGCATCGAAGCCAGAATTTCCCCTGTGGTGGAATGGATTGCACTGGTGCTGGGCATCGAATGGGTGAGTCTGAAGCAGATTATGGCGGGCAAACGCCGTGACGACAGCTTACAGCAGAAGTATATCCTGAAACTGATTCTACAAATGCAGTCCATGTGGGCATACAACGGTATGTATGGTCAGGAGAACCCGGCAGAGTGGATTTTCCGAGCCAAAAATTACTTTGGTATGCGTGACAACGTGGAAGTCACCGTTGCGCCACCTGAACAGCCGTTGGGCGATGCCCAGAGCGCAGAGCAGTTGGCTCAGAAGTACCAAACGGCTTTGCCGAAGAAGATTGACGTAGAGTACAGAGAGGTGGAGGAACATGACTAACGGCGATTTTATTCGCTCCATGACGGACGATGGTGAAAAGATTGATTTTTCCGCTGACATAATTTGCCCTCAAAAAAATTGCCCGTGGTGGAATGAATATCAATGTCAATATCACCATTTCTGGGGCAAACATCCAACTTTTCGGTTCAATCGTTGCGAAGCGCATCTTTTTGATGGATGGAGAGGATGGAAAGCTGACAAAGAAATCCTGTTTAAGGACGTTGGGGAGGAGAAAAATGAGATTAGTTGATGCAGATAAGCTGATTTGTATTCTTGAATGTTACAAGTCCGCTCCTATCGTTACAAGAAAAGAAAATCCGATTTCAGCAGAACGAGTAATTGAGATTTTTTGCAACTATGTAAAAGCTGCTTGCACAATCAATCAAGAAACGGTGCGCCCGATTGCGCACTTAAACATTTATCCAAATGATGATGATATGGATAAGACTTGCTATTGTTCTAATTGCAGCGAGTATTTTCCGGAAGATTGGCTTTATCCGGGGTGGGAACACGGTAACACAAAATTAAAACCCATTAAGTATTGCCCTTATTGTGGAGCAGAGTTTGAAAACAAAATCTAACATGAGGAGGAACTAATGCAAACTGACAGAGGAATCCACCACAAGCGAGTATGCGACCGCTGCGGAGTAGTACAGGGCGGTAGAATGATGAACCCTGATGAATACTTCAAAGATTGGGGATGGCGCAGGGACACAGGCGACCTGTGCCCGGAGTGCTACGAGGAATATAAGCGAGTGATCGGGCGGTTCAATGCCAACAGAAGGAGAAAGAGAGGGCAGGGATAATGAAAAAGTGCGCTCTTTACAGATGCAAACAGTGCTTTTCGACCATGACGGACGAAGGCGATGTCAGAATCTACAAAGATATTGTTGATTGGATGTTTGAAAACGAAATGGAAGATAGCAAAATTGGATTTATCGCAAAATTCAAAATAAGTGATAAAGTCCTCATTCATCGTTGCGCCAATAATACTGTTGGCTTATGCGAGTTTATCGGATGGAAGGAGATAGAAGAATGAACTTCTACTGCACCACCGAACATTGCTCTTGCATGGGCATCAAGCAGTTCTCCGCTGGCAAGGCTATCCGATGCACAGCAGAATTCTGCAAGAACAAATCTGAGCCGTCCTGTGGCTCTTGCAAATGGTACGCGGAGCCGGAGGGTGTGTGCGTGAACGACCAGTCAGAATACGTTGCAGACTTTGTGTGGGATGAACGTGGATGCAAGAAATGGGAGAAGAAAGATGAAACGTCAGCAGATCTATAAAGGACTTATTGGCAAGGGCTGGTACGACCAAAGCGAATTTAGCCACAGATACGCTTGCTGGGCAAATCATCGCAATAACTGGGCTATTCGCAAGGCTGATAACCGCAAGCTGGCAAAGGCGAGGCTAAAGCAGATTGAACGCCAACAAATCAGAAAGGAGCTGGACGAATATGAGCTATGATATTTCGCTGTGCGACCCAGTAACGCACAAACAGCTCAAAGCGGATAGTACTCATTTTATTGCTGGTGGTATGCGCGCTATGGGCGGTACAAAAGAAATGTGGCTCAACGTCACCTATAATTACGGTCACTTCTATTATCGACCAGAAGTGTTTGGTGAGGGCGGTATTCGCTCCATTTACGGAAAAACAGGCGCAGAGAGCATTCCGATGCTTGAAAAGGCCATTTCTGCACTAGGTGACGATGTAGACGATAACGACTACTGGAACGCCACAGAGGGCAACGCAAAACGTGCCTTGTACGGTCTGCTTGCATTTGCAAGGATGCGTCCTGACGGCGTGTGGGACGGAGATTGAAGGGAGAAAGAAAAATGTCTTTGTTTGAAATTTTACTCGGTTTTGTTTTGACTACAATGATTGGTTTTGTGTTCGTTTTTCCGATTTATTTACTCGAAAAATATATAGTTCTTAGAACTTTGGACGAATACATAGACAACGTAATCTTGAAAGTTATTGCGGTTGTAGCAGTCAATGTTCTTTTCTTTCTCGTTGGGTTTGCAATCATTTTTAGCGTTTACGGTTATAAGTGCGGATAACATGATTTGAAGAAAGGACGGGCAATGGAAGCCAGACCGATTGATGCAAATGCACTCAAACTTTATTTTTCTGATAAGCAGATGGAGTGTGCAAGAGTGGATGAAGCTGATTACACATTCAACGCCTTAATGTTCGATGTGCTCGGAGACGTAATAACAGCCATTGAAAATGCGCCAACTATTGCAGAAAAAGAAACGGCAACGTGGTATAAAACCAAGAATCCGCAATGGGGTGCATACAGTTGGGACGCTTGTAGCAACTGCGGATGGATGAACACAAGATATGCAAAGATAGGCAAAGGCAATAAATCTACAAATCTCAAGTTTTGCCCTTGCTGTGGCGCAATGATGGAGAACAAAGAAAATGGCTAACACACTCTGGCATTCGGCAAGCGAACCGCCACGAGAGCGGACGCAGCCTTTGTTGCTTGCGACTAAAACAACGTGGCGTGATAAAGATGGAAAAATGTTGCAAGGAATTTCGCCAACAGCATACTTCCTTGGGTGTTACGCAGACAGTCAGTTTTGGGACGAGATAGGCGAGAGACTGCCGAAAGACATAACGGTGACACATTGGATGGCGTTTCCGATGGTATGAGGTGATGAGCATGAGCAATTGGATTAGTGTCAAGGATAGAATGCCCGATATTCCGAAAAACGATTTTGCCAGCGATTATGTTCTGATTCACGACGAAAAAGCTGGTGACTGGGTAGCCTATTATGATGCAAACGGTAGTTGGTGTGAAGCAAGAGAGTGCATCCCATTCAAAAATGTTACACATTGGATGCCTATGCCTGAACCGCCTACGGAGGATTGATTATGGACAAATATGTATGGCATTCCGCGCGGGATGAGTTGCCGCCGTCAGATGCTCCGATGCTGATTTTGATGGTAAAACACATTTACCAAAACGAAAACGACTATGAGCGGTACATGAGATTTGGTTTCTATGCACCAGCATTCGGAAAAAAGGCGTGGAGAGACGAGTTTAACGACCCGTTGGAACACGGTGATTGGTACATTGTAACGCACTGGACGTATGCGCCAGAAGAGCCAAAGGAGGCTTGAGTATGACGAACAAGAAGTTTGGCATCATCGTTATGGACTTGAGCCTTTTCGACTTTGGGCCGAAACCGCCTTGCGGGTACATCAAGGCAAAACATATCCGCCCAGCGTACGGCAAAGGCACAAGGCCTGTCAAGGCTCATAAGCGAATCACAAGAACAAGAGAAGGGTTTAGAAAATGACAGAACTCAAGAGATGCCCGTTCTGTGGTGCAGAACCACCGACTGTAAAAGTGCTTCATCCGCTTGACATTAACATGGCTAATTGGGTTGTTTGCGGAAAATGCGGGGTGACCACTTCTGTAACATTTGGCAAGGAAAAAGCCATCGAAGCATGGAACAAGCGCTACAAAGAGGACTGAGTATGGACAAAAAACGAGACAGCTTTGCATTCCAACGATATTACTTTGAAGCCATCTCCACACTCAAAAGTAAAGAGAAGTTGGAACTCTACGATGCAATCTGTGCATACGTTTTTGAAGAAAAAGATGCAACTTTGAACTCGAAAAAAGCAGAATCTTGTTTCATTTTGATTAAACATCTGCTCGATGAAGAGTGGAAAAGAAGCGATATTGCGTCAAAAGGATGGTCTACACGAAAGTCAGCTCATTCTCATGTCATAAATGAGATGAAAGTCAGCTCATCTATGGGTTCAAAGTCAGATGACAATGAACCCATTGTATCAACTGACAGTCAGACGAACGTCAAGACCTTGCCGGAGAGTGCAGTCAAGAAGAAACCTGACATCTTCTCCGACTTTGCGAGTGGCGATAAAGCCCTGTTGGAATCCCTGCGAGAGTTCGCACAGATGCGTACAAGAATCAAAAAGCCTATGACAGACCGGGCAAAGCAGATGCTCTGCAACAAGCTGGAAAAGTTTGATCGGCATGACTGGAAAGCCATTCTCGACCAAAGCATCTATGCCGGATGGCAGGACATTTACGCATTGAAACAGGATGACCAGTACGAGCAAAGTACAAAGATGGAGTTTCCTAGACTATGACAATGGACGTTCAAACGGTATTTATCGGTGCGCTGATGCTCTGCAAGTCGAGCATTGTGGATGAAATCATACCAGACCTTGAACTTGACTTGTTTAGACCTGAGCTGCGAGACGCTTTTGCGGCAGTTCAGGGCTATTGGACGGCTAGGGGTAAGATAGATATAGTCGAGATAAACACGCAGCATCCAGACGTAGCGCAGACACTCTTGGCGTGTGTACAAACCTGTGAATCAGAGTGTGTACGAATTGACAGGGAGCAGATGCAGCGTTGGGCACAGCTTATCAAAGAACAAGCTGCACTCACTCGTGTGCAAGGTCTGGCATTTCAGATGACCAGTGAGCTTACCGACTATTCTGATCTATCAGACATTTACCAGCAGATGGGCGAAGCAATGAGCCTGAAAGCTGAGGAAGAAGATGCGTGGACATATGAGGATGTGTTGAACGACTATGTGCTTCACATGGACGAGAAGCCTGTGTACATTAAGACAGGCCTAGAGCGTCTGGATGAAGCGCTGCACATCTCACCGGGCGATTTTATCATCATCGGCGGCAGACCGTCTGCGGGCAAGACGGCCCTGTCCTTGCAAATAGCAGCAAGCATGGCAAAGCAAGACTACATCGTGTACTATTTCAGCCTAGAAACCAGCAAACGCAAGCTAGGCGCACGTCTGATGGCTAATCAAATATACTGTCCTCTGGACACGGTAAAAAATAAGGCGGTCAGCTTGAATGAGATTGACGGACAGGCAAAGAACATGAAGATGCCCTTATATATCCGTTCCGCTGCCGGAAAGAACGTGGCGTGGATAAAGGCTCAGGCTCTCCGCAAAAAGGCTCAGGTCATCTTCGTAGACTATCTTCAACTCATCCATGAAACGGGCGCAAAGGACAGATATGCCGCCATTACAGCCATATCCATTGCCTTGCACGAGCTGGCGCAGACCACAGGCATTGTCGTGGTAGCTCTGGCACAGCTTAATCGAAACCCGTCTAAGCCAGGAGCAACGCCTACTAACTCCGACTTGCGAGAGAGCGGACAGATTGAACAGGACGCAGATGCAATCATCCTCCTGTCCGGCGATAACCCCGACAAGTACCTGTTCAGGCTGAGCAAGAACAAGGAAGGTGGGATAGGCGACCTCCCCATCACGTTTAACAAGCAGATTCAACGGTTCCAAGAGTATACTTGGATGGATTGAGCACATGGGCTGTCAGCAATGGCAGTCTTTTGTTTTTGCCAACTCCACGAGAAAGCCTGTTTTAAGACGTTTTGGGTGCTAGACGATAACTTTATCGACTTAATCACAAAAACGCACCACAGACGCTCGTAGACGGCTCTCCGTTGATGCTGATGGTATATCTCAAACTAGACCATGCAATCAGACCGATGCAGGAGCGTGTAGAACGGCTTTTCAGGGTCAGACGTGAAAGTTATCAGGTCACCGTAAAAACGCGTCAGACAGGCTCTTACACGTCTTTCCCGCGATGATAGCAGCAGAATGAGCGAATGCCAACGACTATTCGTCTAATCGCAGGGCTGATTGAGACGAAAGTGAGATGTGTGAGACGCAAAAACGCTTCGACTATCACTTTCGGAAATGGCTTTCAAATTTTTGTCCCCTTTCCCCCTTGTTTCCTCTTTCCCCCTTTTGTCCCCCTCTTTCCCCTACAACCCCTATTCCCCACGGGTGACCCCAGCGCACCCGGAACGACGGCACACGACAGGCCGCACCGGGTAGATCAGGACTGTGCAGAACGCTGGATTGCGGGCAGTGTGTCCGATAGAGCACGCCCAAGCGGACACGCAAGCACACTAAAAATAATACGCAAAAAAGCGTAAATACCTATTGACAACTACGCA
>CYGL01000037.1_pt1 | contig 58712 bp, 105 predicted proteins | sample 485531 | NCBI WGS metagenome assembly CYGL01 (sample SAMEA3497897, study PRJEB9818) | human gut metagenome | reverse complement strand
CTTATATTATATATAAACTAGTATGTATTTATACATACTAGAGTAGTATAATGATGTTTACTTAGTTAATCACAATCAAGTAGAAAATTTTCTATAATAAGGAGTAATTCTGCCAAACTTAATTTCCGTAAAACTTTGGGTCTTGACAAGCATATTTTCACGCTTTATACTTGTTTCAGCGAAAGCGAGGTGATAGGCTTGGCAAGACGAGCAGAAACCTCGGAACGTGATAAGCTGCGCATGATAAGCACTCGGCTCACTGAGAACCAGATCGCAAGCATGGAGAGCAGCGCAAAGGCATTGGGCATCTCAAAGGTCGATGTTATCCGCATGGGTATCGAATGGGTAGCATCCTACGTTGAGAACATCAAGCCATAAAAAAATAAGCTACCAGCGAGTACTTTGGACGGTCACGCTGATAGCTTATCCACATCACGAAACGAGAACCTGCAACCACCAAGGGGGCAGTCTCCCTTTTCGGAATCTATTATACCAAAAAGGGCTGCTCTCCGCAAGAGTTAGGAGCAAAAAACATGAACTTTCCAACGAAAACCGAAGAATTTCTGAAAACCCTCGCCCACGGCAAAGAGCCGACCAGAGAGGACAGGGAGTACGCAGAAGCACTGGGTAAACTGTCCGAACTGAACTATCGGGCAGGGTACGAAGCGGGAATGAACAAAAATAAGGGTTGAGTTTTGTGCAAATCTACAAACTTTTGAATTTTGTACAGATACCAGTACTACATTAAGCGTTTGCGTAATTGACAAGCCACAACATATTGCGTATACTGGTTGCACCCACATGAAGGGAGGTGAGTTTATGTACAGTCCTTATCTCGAACGCCACAATCACACGTTCACTGTTGCGCTGACCGAACGACAGTTCCAGTGGCTGAAAGCTTATTGCACCGAACACAAGGTTGCACAGGCCGCAGCTATCCGTGACACGTTCTTTGAGGTGCATCCCATCCCGAAGACCGATGAAAACGAAAAATGATACGTCCGCTTGGGTCGGCAAACTTTAGCGAACGTATCATGAACTACTCAGAGAGTATAGACCCTCTTTGGGTTATTATACCAGAGATGGCCTGCTCTCGCAAGATAGAAAGGCTAAATTTCTATGAATAATAATCTCGAAACCATCCGAATCTTCTCTGAAGATGTTATTCCTGTGTACGACACCGACACAGGCGAAAAGGTAGTGCTGGGTCGGGAGTTGCACGAACGGCTCAAAATCAAGACACCTTACAAAGATTGGTTCCCTCGAATGGTGGAATACGGGTTTGTCGATGGAACGAACTATTTCACGGAGCGCAAAAATGTGCTCCGTGAGGATGGCCGTAAAATGCCGCAGGTACAAATCGACCACATCGTCAAGCTGGACATGGCCAAGCACATTGCGATGATTCAGCGGACGCCAGAGGGCATGGAGATTCGCCAGAAACTGATTGACCTTGAGAAAAACGTGTCCGTCAACCAGTTCGCAGGGCTTTCTAAGGAACTGCAAGCAATCCTTGTGATTGACCAGCGCACCGTGAAGCAGGAGCAGCGCATTTCTGCTCTTGAGAACACCATGACCATCGACTACAATCAGCAGCGTGTGTTGAAGCGTGTCGTGAACACGGTGGTCATCAACGCTCTTGGCGGCATGGACAGCCCGGCCTACAAGAGCCGCAGCGTCTCTCAGAAGCTGTTCATGGAATGCAACCGGGACATTCAGGACTGGTTTAATGTGAACAGCAGAAACAACGTGCCGAAGAAGCGGTTTGATGAAGCTGTTGAGTACATCAAGAAGTGGAGACCGTGCGCGAACTCCGTTATGTTGGTTCAGGTCACGAACGGCCAGACCCAGATGCCCATGTGAAAGGAGGACAAATATGATTAACGGCGATAAGTACGAAAATCTTGACGAATACATCAGTGACACTCTGGAAAACATGGAGCGGCTTTGGAGAACGCCTGATGTTGGAGAAACCTACAACGGTCGAGTGATCGCTTGCAACGGCAAAGAGGTTGCGTGTGGCTATCTCTCCTACGAAACAGACGAATACGGCGATTTAAGACCGTACCTGTGCGACAACGGCAAGATTGTCATGCGTGACGTTAACGATTGGATGCCGATGCCGAACGTGACCAGCGCATTGAAGAAGTAAATAACACATAAGAAAAGCCAGTGGTTAGAAAGCATCTAGCCGCTGGCTTTTTTGTTTAGATTAACCCGCTGCGAACGAAGCGGAAAGCGTAAATTCAAGGTAAGCGAAGATAATAAGCATGACAACTATAAGCACAACCTTGCCAGCACTTATATATTTTCTGTTTTTGCCGCCACATTCAGGACAGGTCTTGGCTGTTTTAGAAATCATGTGACCGCAGTGTTCGCAAGGAATCAAATCGCTTTTAGGCGTTTTGTTTTCCATTATGTTCTCCTTATTCATCCACAAGGTCTGCGTACTTGACTTCAACTCGCGGCAGTTCATCGGTGGTGCTAGTCAACGCTCTGGTGATTTTTTCAAGCCCGGTGAACTCACCATAAACGGTGATAATATCATCTTCCAGAATCTTCACAGCATCGCCACCGCGCTTATCCAGCATATAATACTCATCATCGGCATAGAAGCCATATCCGCTGTTGTCCGTGTAGGTTCTCCATGCTTTCTCGCTGCCGGAGAAGTTTGCGTCAATAATCTGCGAGACCTTTACCTTGACTACAATCTTAGTACCTTCATATTTTTCAGGATAACGACACAGTTCCTTATAATCCACAGTCTGGCACCCTGCCTTGTAATCGTCCTCGCTGATCTCAGGCACAACAGATGCAACAGAAGAAGCAGTGGATGCACTTGCCTTTTCAGACGTGGCGTCCTTGTAGCCTTCTTCAAAGCCCTTCTTGCCGCTATCGCTAGAGCTGCCAATAGCAGACAAGACAATCAAAACAATGATGGTGATGAACCACCAGCGCTTGTAGATGGGCGGCTTATTCTTACCACCACACTGAGGGCAGACCTTTGCACTTGCGGCAATCTCTGCGCCACAGTGCTTGCACGTTGTCATTTTACTTTTAGCCATTGTAGATTCCTCCCTTTCAAGGCTTGTAAGGCAAGTATAGCACAGAATATAGACCCTTTGTAGGGGTCTTTTTGTTTTTGCGGGAAATTTTTGAAATTGACAATAGGGGTGGGAGTGTTTTGAGCAGAAAAGAGGGGGGTGGGTAGGCAAGGAAAACGCCTTTTTTGAATTTTTTCTACGCGAGGTGTCGACCGCCCCACCCCCGGCTCTCCCCATATACCCTAGAGGTGGAAACCCCAGCCCCAGCGCACCCGGACAGACTGCGCAGCACAGGCAACAGGGCAGGCCGTGCCAGATGCAAGCGCAGACCATGCAAGACATACGATCGTACCGGCGGCGGGGCTGGACTGCCTGCGCAGTGTGTCCGGCAAAGTGTACAATTTCGGACGCTTTATTTTATCCATATTTATATGGATATATTTTGCCAAAAGCATTGACAATCCATATATATATGGATATAATATAATCAGTCCAGATAAATATGGACTACAACCACAATACCGTTACAAAACAGGAGGACAAAAACCATGAAACTAGAATTTAGAACCAAGAACACCGCATACGGCAACGCGCACTACCTGTGCATTGATACCAACGCAAAGACCTTTTCCCGCGTCCCTGACGGCTGGGCATCTAAGGACGTCCCTGTTGTAGCAAAGCGGGACATGGACACGCTCAAGGCTCAGGCCATTGCAGACGGATACAAGGAGGTTTAACCCATGAAAGCAAAAAGAACCATGCGGGATATCAAATCCCAGTATCCGACCATTATCCAAGTAAGCTATTGCGATGCGCAGAATGTGCTGTGCATGGACGACCCCGCCGCATATACCGCCGGTGTGTACGGCTGGAACGCGGATATCTACCCTATCACTTCGGGCGTTGCAATCTGCACCGGATACCGTCCCTTTGGAAACGTCAAGCCCGACCGCGAAACGGTTAGCCGCTACGAAAAGCGGGCGCAGGAAATGCGCCGGGATTTGTGGAATGCTGAGGAGCTTGCAACGCACCTGCACAACCTGCAAATGGAATTTGTTCAGGAGGTGTGCAAAGCATGATCGTTTTGGACTTTACCCAGTGGGCAGCCCTCTGGTATGTGGGCGGCATGATTTCCGGCGCACTTGTAATGTTCGCGTTTCTCAACAGCTGATAAGGAGGGTTCAAAAATGACTACATTCGAGGAAAAAGTAAACGCATACCGCGAAAACAAGCGGCTCATTGAAGAGCTCGAAGCAATGAACGACGCTGTAAAAGCTGAAATCATTGACATGATGCACGGCGCGCCCGAAATGGTGCAAGGCACTGCAAAGGCCATTTATAAGGATGTTCAGAGCGTCCGTCTCGATAGCAAGCTACTCAAGACGCTGCACCCGGATGTATACGCAGAATGCAGTAGTAAAACCAGCTACAAACGGTTTAGTGTGGTATAAGGGGGTTATAAAATGATTGACGAGAAAAGATTTAGCTGTGCACTTGCCGCACTCGATAAAGCCGGACAGCGCCAAAAGACGACAAAAGATAAAGCATATTATGACGGTATGTTGACCATGTTACGTATCATCGTTTCAAACGGCTGGCAAGATGACGTTTTTGTGCGCCGGAGTGATAGCGGATCGCATTACATCTTCGACAAAACAGCCGAAGGGCGTATTTAAGGAGGGCACTGCACATGGTTTTTTCCTGTATCCTGTTTTTCTTCTGGTTTTTCTCTGCGCTGTTCAAGGCGTCCAAGTAATGCCGATCGGATACTTTAGCGGGGCTGCACCGTAAAGCAACCCCGCCCCAGCCCAAAAAGGCAAAAATATTTCTTGCAAGTCCTGTTAATAGGGCTTGCGATATGGTACAATCTAGTTAATAAGACAGCAACAAGCTACAGGGGGCAACTATTATGACTATGGTTATTAACAGTAACGGCACATCTATTGACTATGACGCAGCAGTTGAGTTAATGGACGATGATTTACGCGAAGAGGTAGCGGCAGACCTTGCACCCTGCACAGAGCAGGAGTTTTTTGCGGAGTATTGCAAGCGGCACGCCGTCAAATTCAGTGCACCGTGGGAACTCGATAAAAGCAACCCCACATACTAACACTATATTTCACCCTGCCCACGCTGGCGGGGCTTTTCTTTTGCCTTGCACCTGCTGAGGGTGCAGGGCTTTTATTTTGCTCAGATGCAAAACAGCCCCATACAAGCGTTTACAGCGGCTTTTGTCACGCCCATACAAAAGTTACCGCACACGCCACAAAACATCACACGGGGCTTTGCAGGGGCTTTTCCCGTGATTTGCCCCATTCTACCGCCCACGATACCAGACCAACACAAGCGGATATAACGCCGCCCGCGCCGCGCTGGGTTGTATCACAGCGCCGCAGCACCTCCACCGATACCAGATACCAACGCCACGCCGGACGCTGTACAGCTCAGCACAGCCGCCTATTATAATAGGGTATATAAGGGTGCAGCAGTGCGCCCCCCTCCCTGTTATAGATCCATGCCAGACGGTGCAGCATATCGCAGACCATGCCAGCCCGGCGGAGTCAGCTCCTACCGTGTGCGGATCGCTGGCAAGTGCTGACAGCGTGTCAGCAGTCAGGGCGCACCGGGTCAGCCCGGCACCCTCCACCCGGCGGGGGCAGTTCAGCAACAGGGGGCGCGGCGGGCGGCGCGGAACCATTGACGGCTACCGCCGTATCTCTTTTCGGGCTTTCGCCCGATAGCCAATAAGGGAGAGCAATAGTCGTAGCGTTCCGGCTGGAATAGTCGTAGCCAATAGTCGTAGTTTCTCCAATAAAATAGTCGTGGAATAGTCGTAAAGTCGTCAGGCTACTAGCTTTTGAAAGTCCTATATATCGTATAGTAACGAACAGCCTGCTGATAGTCGTAGAGTAATAGTCGTAGCGTTTTCTTGCGAACCATCGTCAAATAGTCGTGTATTTTTTGTGAGAAATAGTCGTTCGCCTTTTAGAGAAAGATAGGTGCGATAGTCGCTAAGCCATCCGCCATCCCAAAAAATCGCATCTCGTTCCAATTTCGCATAATATAATTCTCCGCTAGTTATATCTATTTCGTATAATAACCGTACTTATTATAGTATACAGACATAGTTGCTCCCGATAATCACGGATTATTTCGTATAATAACTCATACCATCCGATTCGGTCTGTTCCTGATCGATTTAATTCCCAGCTATACACTATGGTATTTCAATTAATCCATAGCATTCCGCTATGAATAGCCAATGCAACATTTCTACATATTCAGCCGACTACAAAATGAAGTCAATTCTCCATATCTAAAATAGTCGTAGACCATCCACCAGCCAGAACCTCACGTCAGTTCTCGCCTACGGCGTGCTCTGCTGGCTAACGGTATAGCTTTGGAGATAGAGGGTTGTAGGGGGAAAGAACCTTTACAATCGTGGGAAGTCAGACCCATCAGTCTGCTGCTTCTCCCGCTCTCGGTCAATCCACATATCAGCAAATGCCTTCCAGTTGGTGATAGGCTTTCCGGTTTTGGTCATCCATCTCGTTCCCTCATAGTAGTTCATGAACCTGCTGGCAAGCCTGTTCTCACATCCAGCATCCAAAAAATACTCGCTCACATCCTCAAAGTCCGGCGTGATGGCGTTCCCATCGGGCGGGTCGCCCGCTTTCTTAATAACTTTTTTTCTTTTCTTTTCTTCTATATTAAGGAGGTGAACGATTGTTCCCCTCACAGGTGAAGTATCGTTCCCCTCAGAGGTGAATGATTGTTCACCTCCCTTTTCACTCTTTGACGATTCTTCCGGCACTTTGACGTATATCTTATCGGGCTTGTTCTTCCCTTCACGATTGCGCTCGATCAACCCGGCTTCTCCTAGCTCTTTCAGAGATTTCTTGACCCATCGTTCCGTGAATCCGGTATCGGCAGCAAGGTCTTTGATGGGATACACGATGTATACTCGCCCTAGTTGGTCAGCAAACTTTCCGCTTCTGCTTGCCCTCTGTGACGACCTTGCACGATTGAACAGGTAAATGTAAACAATTTTCTCTGTTGGACTAACGTCAATAGTCGAGAGGAATCGAGGATAGACCATGTACCCATTGACCTTTGTATCGGCTGTCATGTATTCCATTTTCTCCTCCTGCAATAGTCATAGACCTCTACAATGCGTTCACAGCCCCGTAAAGCCGTGCCAGCGCTGTTTTCTATATTCTGTCGATAAAGTTTGCCATCTGACGCTAAAAGCGTTTGTAGGGCTTCTGTACGCGTATATGCAAAAGGCCGCCATTGCTGACAGCCCATGTGCTCAATCCATCCAAGTATACTCTTGGAATCGTTGAATCTGCTTGTTAAACGTAATGGGAAGGTCGCCTATCCCACCTTCCTTGTTCTTGCTCAGCCGGAACAAGTACTTGTCGGGGTTGTCGCCGGACAAAAGGATGATTGCATCTGCGTCCTGTTCAATCTGTCCGCTCTCTCGCAAGTCGGAGTTAGTAGGCGTTGCTCCTGGCTTAGACGGGTTTCGATTAAGCTGTGCCAGAGCTACCACGACAATGCCTGTGGTCTGCGCCAGCTCGTGCAAGGCAATGGATATGGCTGTAATGGCGGCATATCTGTCCTTTGCGCCCGTTTCATGGATGAGTTGAAGATAGTCTACGAAGATGACCTGAGCCTTTTTGCGGAGAGCCTGAGCCTTTATCCACGCCACGTTCTTTCCGGCAGCGGAACGGATATATAAGGGCATCTTCATGTTCTTTGCCTGTCCGTCAATCTCATTCAAGCTGACCGCCTTATTTTTTACCGTGTCCAGAGGACAGTATATTTGATTAGCCATCAGACGTGCGCCAAGCTTGCGTTTGCTGGTTTCTAGGCTGAAATAGTACACGATGTAGTCTTGCTTTGCCATGCTTGCTGCTATTTGCAAGGACAGGGCCGTCTTGCCCGCAGACGGTCTGCCGCCGATGATGATAAAATCGCCCGGTGAGATGTGCAGCGCTTCATCCAGACGCTCTAGGCCTGTCTTAATGTACACAGGCTTTTTGTCCATGTGAAGCACATAGTCGTTCAGCACATCCTCGTATGTCCACGCATCTTCTTCCTCAGCTTTCAGGCTCATTGCTTCGCCCATTTGCTGGTAAATGTCTGATAGATCAGAATAGTCGGTAAGCTCGCTGGTCATCTGAAATGCCAGACCTTGCACACGAGTGAGTGCAGCTTGTTCTCTGATAAGCTGTGCCCAACGCTGCATCTGCTCCATGTCAATTCGTACACACTCTGATTCACAGGTTTGTACACACGCCAAGAGTGTCTGCGCTACGTCTGGATGCTGCGTGTTTATCTCGACTATATCTATCTTACCCCTAGCCGTCCAATAGCCCTGAACTGCCGCAAAAGCGTCTCGCAGCTCAGGTCTAAACAAGTCAAGTTCAAGGTCTGGTATGATTTCATCCACAATGCTCGACTTGCAGAGCATCAGCGCACCGATAAATACCGTTTGAACGTCCATTGTCATAGTCTAGGGAACTCCATCTTTGTACTTTGCTCGTACTGATCATCCTGTTTCAATGCGTAAATGTCCTGCCATCCAGCATAGATGCTCTGGTCGAGAATGGCTTTCCAGTCATGCCGATCAAACTTTTCCAGCTTGTTGCAGAGCATCTGTTTTGCCCGGTCTGTCATAGGCTTCTTGATTCTTGTACGCATCTGTGCAAACTCTCGCAGAGATTCCAGCAAAGCTTTATCGCCATGAGCAAAGTCGGAGAAGATGTCAGGTTTCTTTTTGACTGCACTCTCCGGCAAAATCTTGACGTTCATCTGACTGTCAGTTGATACAATGGGTTCATTGTCATCTGACTTTGAGCTCATAGATGAGCTGACCTTCATCTCATTTATGACATGAGGATGAGCTGACTTTCGTGTAGACCATCCTTTTGACGCAATATCACTTCTTTTCCACTCTTCATCGAGCAGATGTTTAATCAAAATGAAACAAGATTCTGCCTTTTTTGAATTGAAAACTGGTTCATTTTCTTCAAAAACGTATGAGCAAATAGCATCATAAAGTTCAAGTCTTTCTTTACTTTTCAACACAGAAATCGCTTCAAAATAGTTTCGCCTAAATACAAAACTGTCTCGTTTTTTGCCCATACCTATCCTCCATTAAAACAGGAGCTCAGCTTCAGATTCACGCAGCCAGCCTTCTCCCGGAATGTTGACTATCTCATAATACTGCCGCGCAACGTAGATTGTTTTCTGCCCGTCCTCAGCAATCAGGCCGACAACTAGATAGTTACCAGCAGCCATAAAGAACCAAGGGTTGCTCTTGTAGGTTTCCCCCTTCATCCAGTTTTTTATCTTGTTCACGGCTTTTTCAATGTCCTTATCGGGGCAGTCCGGGTTGTCGTACGCAAAGAAATCTTCAGGAAATTTAAGCTTTTTCATTTTCTGAACCCCTCTCTCGTTCTCGTGATTCGCTTATGCGCTTTTACAGGCCTTTCTCCTTTGCCGTACGCTGGGCGGATATGTTTTGCCTTGATGTACCCGCAAGGCGGTTTCGGCCCAAAGTCGAAAAGGCTCAAGTCCATAACGATGATGCCAAACTTCTTGTTCGTCATACTCAAGCCTCCTTTGGCTCTTCTGGCGCATACGTCCAGTGCGTTACAATGTACCAATCACCGTGTTCCAACGGGTCGTTAAACTCGTCTCTCCACGCCTTTTTTCCGAATGCTGGTGCATAGAAACCAAATCTCATGTACCGCTCATAGTCGTTTTCGTTTTGGTAAATGTGTTTTACCATCAAAATCAGCATCGGAGCATCTGACGGCGGCAACTCATCCCGCGCGGAATGCCATACATATTTGTCCATAATCAATCCTCCGTAGGCGGTTCAGGCATAGGCATCCAATGTGTAACATTTTTGAATGGGATGCACTCTCTTGCTTCACACCAACCACCGTTTGCATCATAATAGGCTACCCAGTCACCAGCTTTTTCGTCGTGAATCAGAACATAATCGCTGGCAAAATCGTTTTTCGGAATATCGGGCATTCTATCCTTGACACTAATCCAATTGCTCATGCTCATCACCTCATACCATCGGAAACGCCATCCAATGCGTCACCGTAACATCTTTCGGCAGTCTCTCGCCTATCTCATCCCAGAACTGACCGTCTGCGTAACAACCAAGAAAGTACGCTGTCGGCGAGATTCCTTGCAACATTTTTCCATCTTTATCACGCCACGTTGCCTTAGTCGCAAGCAACAAAGGCTGCGTCCGCTCTCGTGGAGGTTCGCTTGCTGAATGCCAAAGTGTGTTGCTCATAACCCGCTCTCCATCAAAGAACCGCAGTTCGGGCAGTAGTTCCAACGTGTATGATGATTTCTCGTGTGGCATCTGCTACACTCGAATCTTGTGAACGTATCGTCCTGTACAATCCATTCAGCGGTACACTCTAAGGCTGTCTGGGCATCGCCAATACCGCAAGCATGGCATTTAACTCCATTGTAGTTCTCGCAGCCATCGCAATATGCTTTCTTGATTCTTTCAATAAGTGCGTTTCGTTCAAGGTATTCTAGATAATTAGCCATTGTCTTTCACCTCGATTGTTGGTGCGTTTTCAATGGCTGTTATTACGTCTCCGAGCATATCGAACATTAAGGCGTTGAATGTGTAATCAACTTCATCCACGCTTACATACTCCATCTGCCTATCAGAAAAATAACGTTTAAGTGCATTTGCATCAATCGGTCTGACTTCCATTGTCCTTTCTCCTTTCAATCTCATTGCAAACCGCCTTATAAAACGCGTCCCACGTCTTATAGTCGAAGGAATCGATAAAGTAGAAACCTGTCCGCTTGCGTTCTGCAATGTCACGTTCAAAGCAACCAAGCGTTGTGTCCGTCAGTTCCGGCAGAAGCGGTGTGATATATCCGCAGACAAGGCTAGACATATATGACTGTCTGCCCAAGCAGTAGCGGACAGCGCAGTTGCAGACCGCTCCGAAGTCATCATTGGTTGGGTCTACCATGCCTTTTGACACATCCGACCTCAAATCGTTCGCGCTGCATTGAAGGGCTTCTGCGAATTTTGCCAGCCGTATTTCTTTCTTTACGCCACGCTTTTGCTTTTCAACGGCGCTGACATACGAGCCGGTCATTCCAATCATCCTCGCAACATCTTTCTGCTTGATGCCAAGTTCAAGTCTGCGCTTTCTGATTTTCTCCCCTGCTGTCATTTTTATACCCCCGCCTTGTACATCGTATATAAAACCACAAACCCGGTCAAAAAAGTAAAAACGTGGAGAATTGCATCCACGAGAACCTTTATCTTTTCATCGGAAATTTCGCTCAAAAATATATCCCATATCAAAATTTTTTCAATGAGATATGCTATCCCACATATAAATATTCCAACCAGAAAAGAAACTAAAACCACAATCAACGCATTTCCAAGATTACTCATTCTCTTTCTCCTCCCATTCCTTGCATCCACGTTCGTCCCACACAAAGTCTGCAACGTATTCTGACTGGTCGTTCACGCACACGCCCTCCGGCTCTGCGTACCATTTGCAATAGCCACAGGACGGCTCAGATTTGTTCTCACAGGATTCTGCTGTGCATCGGATAGCCTTTCCAGCGGAGAACTGCTTGATGCCCATGCAAGAGCAATGCTCGGTGGTGCAGTAGAAGTTCATTCCTCTATCTCCTTCCACCCTATAAACTCGCATATACCAATAGTGTTATTGGCGCAACGATGAATGAGGACTTTATCGCTTGTTTTGAATTTTGCGATAAATCCAATTTTTCTATCTTCCATTTCGTTTTCAAACATCCAATCAACAATGTCTTTGCTGATTCTGACATCGCTTTCGTCCGTCATGGTCGCAAAGCACTGTTTGCATCTGTAAAGAGCGCACTTTTTCATTATCTCTGCCCTCTCTTTCTCCTTCTGTTGGCATTGAACCGTTCGATTACTCGCTTGTACTCCTCATAGCACTCCTGGCACAAGTCGCCTGTGTCCCTGCGCCATCCCCAATCTTTGAAGTATTCATCAGGGTTCATCATTCTACCGCCCTGTACTACTCCGCAGCGGTCGCATACTCGCTTGTGGTAGATTCCTCTGTCAGTTTGCATTAGTTGTCCACCTCTCTGTACTGCACATCAATCTCCTTCGGCAAAGTCGTCTGGTACTTTTGAGCCAACTGTTCTGCGCTCTGTGCATCGCCCAACGGCTGTTCAGGTGGCGCAACGGTGACTTCCACGTTGTCACGCATACCAAAGTAATTTTTGGCTCGGAAAATCCACTCTGCCGGGTTCTCCTGACCATACATACCGTTGTATGCCCACATGGACTGCATTTGTAGAATCAGTTTCAGGATGTACTTCTGTTGCAAGCTGTCATCACGGCGCTTGCCAGCCATAATCTGCTTCAGGCTCACCCATTCGATACCAAGCACCAGCGCAATCCATTCCACCACAGGGGAGATTCTGGCTTCGATGCAAGCGTCAAAGAAGAAGTCAAGGCGCTGCTGCACTTCAATCGGATTGTTCATGTCCACGCTCGGAAGGTCGCCAAAATACTTGGCTGCAATCATGCCGATAACTTTCTTGTCCTCTTCATCGCCGATTCTCGACTGCAAATCGCCCGTATTCAGCATCTTAGACCTCGTGATTGCCAATTCCTGTTGTTCTTTCACCTTTTTACTCACCTGTGAGCGGATAGATTTCCTCTTGTTAAGCATCTGCTGTTTCTTCTTTTCTCGCTCTTTTTCACGCTTCGCAGCGGCTTCTTCTTTCGCCTTTTGCGCCCGCTTCTCACGCTTTTTCTTTTCAGCTTCGGTCAGCGGCGGTCTGCCACGACCACGCTTCGGGGGTGTTGCCATGTATCAGACCTCCTTTGGCGGTTCAGGGAGTGGCATCCAGTGCGTAATTTTGAATGCACTGGCGTAAGGTTCCATAGTTGGATAGCACCAGCATCCACCATCAAAGTTCATTACTCGCATAACACCCATAGAATTTATTGTCAGCACATCTTTAGATTCGCCGTATTCAGCATTGGGAAGTTTATTTTTTACGCTAATCCATTTGTTAGGAAAGCCGTTTTCGCTATAATAAGCAATTTCAAAATAATGCGTAGCCATTCCCAATTCTTGCTCAATATCGCTACGAATGCTCTTGTCATCATCGTCCGCTTCGGTTTCGAAAACAATGTAAATTCGCTTTTTCACACTCTCGCCTCTTCATCTTCATTTCGATGTTGTCCAGCGCCCGTGCAATCCACCAAACGGAACAACAACTACCAAGTTCGTTCCACCAAGCGCACTTTTCTTTTTCGCATACGCACCGTCCAAGCGGATTGCTGGTCATCTTCATCGGGCAGTAAAGTTCGTTGTCCATCAGTACTCCTTTTCGATATGAACCTTTGCAATGCCGACCATTGTATCATCATGGCATTCCATAATCCTACCGTGACGGAGCGACACACAGTTATATGTAGTGCCACCGTAAAAGCCGGAATTGTCAGTAACCTCGCTTGTCTTCATAAGAAGTTCGCCGTTGTAGTAAAACGGCTCTCCTTCTTTGAGCGAATCGAAACGAACTCTCTTCTTGTCACGCTCTCCACGAATTTCCATACTTACCTCCACCCCATCACAACAGCCGTGCAAGCGACCAGACACACGTTGACGAACAGCCAGACGAGCATTGCCTGACGTTCTTCAAACAGGTTGTCTGCCATGTTTTTGATTGTCCGTTCGGACTGAACTACCACCGCCAGCAGGACTAGGCAGACCAGCCAACGAGTTACAAATTCAAACATTGTTATCAGCCCCACCTTTCCCTCAGTTCTTTTTCGACCTGTTCTGACTTTGCGGTGATGTAATCTGCAAACTCGTCAGGGGTCATGTCCTCTTCTTTGAACTTGCCGACCATCTCCCAATACCTGTCACCAATACGGATGATTTTCTGCACTTGTTCATCGGTCAGGTCTGCATCGCACCGAAGGTTCTGAATCAGCGCACCCCATGTGGCAGCGACGCCGTCCAGAGCCATGCGGAAGCCGTACAACTGGTTCTGTCGGGCAATTTTGCGTAGGTTGGCTGACATTGCCTGTTTGCCATTCGAGGGGCAGTTTCTGCGCTTATTCATCTGACTGCTCCTTTGCTTCAAGGCGAGAGAGCCAGCGGACTTCCTTTTCGTACTGCATCTTCTGCATCCGCTCAAAGGCTACATCGTCCAAGTCCAAAGCAATAATGCAGTTCACAACATCTGCGTATTCCTCTTCAAACGCCTTTCGGCATTCCTCTACGCTCTTCGGTGTCGGATTCGTACCATCCAGCGCTCGGCGTAGCTTCAATGCAGCCTGTGCCAGTTCGGACGCTTCTTCTGCCAGCTGTGCCAAGATTTCCGTCTTGGGCAGGATGTCTGAAACTTTCTTGCTCACTTCTGTTCTCCTTTCAGCCAGTCGTTCAGCTTTGCCATGCAAGAGGGGCATAGAAGAACGCTCCATCCTTCTTCTCCACCGATTATTGGCCGAACTTCAAGTTTGTTCTTCATTTTGTTATATTCCTCAAGTGTAAATGTTTCACCACACCTATTACATATCAATGCCATGTTCTTTCTCCAATCTCTTTAACAGCTCATCCACGTCATACCGCCAATGGACACGCAGCCTTTTTGCTTTGACCTCTATCCCTTCTTGCTCTGCCCACTGCCAAGGGATGCTCTTCCGGCTCTCGTTGTAACGGAACGCCAGAACCTTGCTGGCAGAGATTGCAAAGGTGCGGTTGACCGCCCTGTAATTGACTATCACATGGGCGGTCTGACCGCCATACCCCATTGCTTCCACCATGTCAGTGATGTGCTTTTCCTTGCGGTATTTGCACTTTGCCTTGTCGTACTTGCCAAACACCTTTTCCAGAGGGATAGAGGGCGTTTCGATGGTTTTCAGTTCAAACAGGTGGTTCATCGGGTATCGGTACACAAGAAAGTCGCAGATGTTGTCGATGGAAAAGGACAGGTTATCGTTGCCGCCGTAGTAGGTGGCAGCACTGTCTTTTAGGCGGTAGCACCACGCATCGGACGGGACGGATGCCTTGAAGTCTGCTTCAAACTGCTTGCCGGTGTTCATGCGTTGTCCTCCGACAATGCAGGAATCGGCATCCAATACTTCACTACACCACGTTTGTCCTCTTCATCCCACTTGCCGTTCTTAAACTCTCTTGTTGAAACGCAACCATCCCAATGCCAAAATTTGTAAGCAACGAAATATATTCCCTCTTTTGTTGGCGGTGAATTTTTTGCGCTAATCCATTTCTGTTCCGGCGTTATTGTTGGAAGTTCATTTAAATGATTTAGTTCGCTTTTCCATGCTTCTAAAGACGGAAATCGGATTCCTACCTCATCCTGTCTTGCAAGGTTAATAAGCCCGGCTAGGTATTTTTCCAGCGGTTCTACATCAACAAGTCTCATCCTCTTTCACCTCTAAACCCACGAAACATGAGTTACCTCGTCAGCGGGCTTTCCATTTCCTTCATGATTCGCTTGTGTTCCTTGACAGTCATGTTATTCGGTACAAAGCACTCATCTATACATTTGAACGGATACATATAATGTTTTATAGTATCTTGCGCTTCTTTTCGTGCTTTTTCGGCACACATTTCGATGTATTCATCTTCGGTCATGTTGTAATCGGTAATGCAATCGACAACCGAAGAAAACCTGCACAACAGACCATTAGGCTGTCTTGCAATAAAAGCTCCCATTTATCTTTCACCTCTAAATTCACTTCCGAGAAACCGTTTCTTGCCACGTTCCCGGTGCTTGTCCTCATAATCACGGTGGTACACGCTCTGGCTGTGGTTCAGCTCATACACGAATGCCTTGCGCTCCTCAAAGTCTTTCTTCTCTGCCTTGTACTTCTCGCAGGTGTCGTGGCAGGCTTGGTGGCGTGATATGCAGTTGAGACAACAAGTAATCATTCTTCGTCAAATCTCTTTTTTGTTACAGCTACGCAGAAGCTTTCGATTTCGCTTGCCCACCGTGCGGTTCCCTCGCCGTATGCTCTTTGCCAGACTAGAGGGAAACCGCCCAGACCATCGAATAGGCTACCCAGAGTTGGATTTTCTTTCAGGTAAGGGCGCATCTTCTGCACCAACCAGAACCATTGTGGCAAAGCGATTGAGTTGCCCAGAGCCTTGTACCGTGGGCTGTCAGCATACTTGCGTTTCTTGCCATTGCTGTCCGTCCATTCTCCAATGTCTGTCCAGCCACTTGGAAAACCTTGTAGCCGTTCACATTCAACAGGGGTCAAGCGGCGCACAATCCGGCGGACGGTTTTCTCTGCAACCAGGCATTCGCTGCCATTGCCGATGTTCCCCGCTTTCGCTTTCAAGGTTGAGCATTTGTCGCTTTCCTTGTAGTTGCTGAAAGACTGTTCGTTGAAGGTCTTGCGCTCGATTGCAATAGCCGTGTAATCTGTGATTCTGTTTTCGTGGTCGCCTGTTATGGTTGGACAAGTTCTGCCGTCACCGTTTCCCCTTGCGTCATAGATGACTTTCTCGCTTGTTCGATCACATCCAGAAGGGCTTGTTGAAGAGCGTCTGGGAGCGCTTTCCCACGCCTTGATGCTCTCGTCAGGATGCCCTGGCACGCTCTTGCGCTCAAATAATATTTCTCCGGCACGTTGTCCTCTAAAATCTGCGACAAGAGCGATTCTCTTGCGGCGTTGGGGGACTCCCCAATATTGAGCATCAAGCTGTCGCCAAGCCAAGCTCCATCCGTTTCCGACGATTGCTCCAGCTTTGCTCCATCTGCCCCCCCTATCCGAAGGTCGAGGAATTGAAACGTCTGGCTGTTCCACGCGGGCAAGTTCTTCCAACACGGCTCTGAAATCTTCTCCTCCGTTGGAACTGAATGCTCCGGGCACGTTTTCCCAAACAGCGAAAGTTGGATACAGTCCATTTGTGCTTGACCTCATTTCTTTTATGATTCGAACCGCTTCCATGAACAGTCCTGAGCGTTCTCCGGCAAGCCCCGCCCTGCGTCCAGCAATGGATAAATCCTGGCATGGGCTGCCAAACGTGACGCAATCTACCGGCTCTATCTTGTCGCCGTGAATCTTTGTGATGTCGCCCAAGTGTTTCATCTTTCCAAACGCCCGTCCAGCCAGATAGCACAGCTCTTATATAAGGTAGGCGGTCAGTGGTTATGTCCTAAAAGGGCAAATCCGATGAATCGTCAATCACAGAGAAGTCATCTGCGTTGCCCTGAGAGTAGTTCTGCGGTGCATCCTGCGCCCGATCGGCGGGCTTGCCGTCAGACTTGCCACCGCAGAAGTCAACCTTGTTTGCCATGATTTCCGTTACGGTACGGTTGTTTCCCTGTTTGTCGATATATTTCCGGGTCTGGATGCTACCAGTCACCAGAATCAGGCTGCCCTTCTGGAACCACTTGGAAACGAACAGTGCCGTATTACCAAATGCGGTGCAGTTGAAGAAGTCGGTTTCCTTCTGACTACCACTCTGACGGTCGCAAGCAATGCTGAACGTACAAACATCCTTGCCAGACTTCGTGACCTTAGCTTCGGGCGTGTGAACCAGACGACCCTGAATTGCAATAGAGTTAAGCATTGTTTAGCCCTCCTTCGGCTGTTTCTGAGCACAGTCCCAACACAGGACGCGCCCAAAGCGTTTCTTTGTGCTTCTTGCAGTTTCCAGCGGAGTGACGGTGCGGTTGTTGTACTGAATAGGCTGCAACTGCTTTCCGCAGCAAGCACACGGAGGAATATTTTCTGCTTCCGCTTGCTTTTGTACAGGCTTGCTTGCCCTGCTTGCGGTCTGTTTTTGATACTCGTCCGTGTCGGCATCCTTTGTATCGTCGATGCAGAACAGACCGTTCAAAGCGTACTTTCTGGCGTAGCTGCTTGCAGTGCCGGTAATCTGCGAATCGTCCATGCCCTTCTTAAACTCAGGCTCACGAGCGTATGCAGTCACCGTGTAGCTGGCACCATCCTGCGATTCAACTGTTGCAGTGGCTTCGATGTAGTGCCAGCTATCAACGATAACAGGCTTGTCAGAAAGCCGCAGCACAAGGCTATGCGCTTTCAAGATGGGCTTGACCGCTTCGAGAATGTCCTCGCACGAACGGTACTTGTAACCGCCAAACTTGCTCATTTGCCCTTTGGGGGATTTCAGCTCTGACTGAACAGCCATCAGAGCTTCATGGATTTTGCTGTTGTCCATCAGTTGTTCTCCTTCCTCGCTTCTTTCCTTGCTTTACGACAAGCCGGGCAACGCTTGGGCAGTGCCATGTTATGTGATTCAAAGAAAATGCGTTCTGCACGAGTAATCTCGAATGTTTTGCCGCATTCACGACACGTTTTCTCGATGCTTGTGTTCCCGTCCCATGAAGCCCTTCTTGCGGCATCTTCGACAGCAAACGCTTCCTTGATTCCGTCATAAGGGCTCCTAACAAGCGTATGCTGCGGTGCGTAACCGTTCTTGCGGAGCGTTTCCTCCAAATTGTTCCTTTTGCATTTTGCGCAAAGAGTTTCGGTGCTGTTTGGAAGCACCGAAAAAGGCTTATTGCACTTTTTGCAGTGCTTGATTTCTTTTTTGTATTTGCCCATTTTCTTTCCTTTCTTCGGCCTCATTAGGCTTCATTGTTCTTGCTTTGGCTTAATACGGCTGTACAAAATCAGCCAGCCATAAGCTCTGCCAACTGCACACGGAGGTCTTTCAACTCTGCTTCCCTGTCCTCGATTTCAGACCGCAAGTCCTCAATCTCAGCCAGCCGGTCGGCTTCTTTGGCTTCTGCCTCCTGCTCACGGGTTAGGAAATATACGCCGTCCTCCGGCTCGGTCACTCCGCCGAATCTGTCAAGGTTAATCATCTTTCGGTCTCCCCCTCTTACGTTCCTCTTTGATTTGAAGTGCGCTGTACCACTGGTCTTTGTCAATTTCGATAGTAGACCACCGATGGTTACAGTCAAGGCACTTTTTTCTGCGAACGATGCTATCGTGGTCAGGCCGGCTGTCAACCGTTGTGATGTCGTCACTGCCGCACATCGGGCATTTCATCGTGCATCCCTCCACTCGTTGGTGTGGCCAGGAATGCGTTTTACTTTGCAATTTTCCTGTTCAATGCGTTCATTTTCAGAGCTGACCCCAATGGCACACAAGACGAGTGCTGCGGCGAGGAAGCCACACGAAAGGAAAACATATCCAAACATCGCTACTGTGCTCTGACTTTTCTGGATTGCATCGCCGCATCCTACCGAAAAGATTGCTAACGCGATTCCAAGCGTACAAAGGACATTAGCTTTCAGACTTTTCACTCTTATTACCTCCAAAACTCAGTATCCATGCCGTAGCCATTGCCACAGATACCGTGATGATTCCACGGGTAGCTGATGCGCCTGCCAGAATTCCGATGTGATGCACCATCCAGAAGTTCAGCAGAAATACCGCCAAAACCACCGCCAGTGCTATGCCCCACATCAGGGCAACTTCAATCAGTGCTTTCATTTTGTCTCCTTTCGTTTTTGCCATTGCGAATCATGACGATACCATGCATTGCCGTTGCTGTTCTGCTCCCAGCTACTCAATGCCTTAGCCTATCGTTTCTATTCTTTGCCATCGCTTCGCTACGCCTTGCATCGCCTTTGCTTATCAAAGCTACACCTTGCATCCATAGCTATTGCTTTTCCAAGCTTTTCCTTGCCATTCCATTGCTCGTCTGAGCCTTGCTCCGCCATGCCTTTGCAGGTCTCGTCAAATCAGCGCATCGCCCTTGCTGACCCCATCGCGGCATTGCTCTGCCATAGCGGTTAATTGAGGATTTCGTAAGCAAAGCGCCCTTTAGAACTGTTGCGCCACTGACCAATGCCACGCAGAGCGCCGTAGTCCAGCCACTCGAGCACGGCCTTCTCGTGAGAATCGTCCAGAAGAACGATTTCAAACTCGCAAGTCGAACCAGCGGGAATCTGCTCACTGTTGGCAAGGCTTACGCGTTCGCCCTGCGCGGTCTGGGCGCGGAGAGGACGCTGGCACTCGGTAATCTCGCCGTTCACATGAATGGGAATCATGCGGGGCTGAACGAAAATCAGACCATCAATGACCTTCTTGTAGGCCGTCAGCTTGCCGGATTCATTGACAGCTTTCTTCTTGCCAGTTTCGGTCTTGCCGCCGATGCGGGAAAGCATACCGCAAGAATCCTTGAAGAAGCCTTTAATCTGGTAATCATACAGGATGGGTTCGCCGTTTTCGTTGCGAGGAAACACGGTCATACCCTTATCTGCCACAGCATCAGCACCCAGAGCGGCTACCTCGTCCTCGATAGTGTTTGCATCAGGGGACTTGCTGGCGATGAACTCTCGTGCGATGTTCTGGTTGCTAGGCCATGTGCCGAGAACCGCTTCGGTGAATGTGATTCTTACTTTGATTTTTTTCATTTTTGCTCACTCTTTCTTTCTCGATATGCTCCAGCCGCTCTTTTTCCTGGCTGTGCCAGCGGACTTCACGCCGGCCGTAGTATTTACCGTTCATCAGGCGCATTCACCTTTCCCTGTGCAAGTAAAGTACTGTAATGGCCGTAGCTCATGCCGTATCGCTTTGCGGCATCGTTCATCTGGCGCACGGTGTATTTTGGAGGTTCGTGCTTTTGAGGTCTCGCGCGTTCTGGTTCCTGCACATCCCAAGTAATTTTGAACTTGCCAGATGCTTTTATCTCATTCAGTTCTTTTCGCCTTTTGACTTTCCATTTTTTGGTCAAAGCCTTGTTTGCATCTGCTGCGCATTCAGGGTGATATTTTTGAGACCAGACCTTCCGAACCATTGGTTTTTTGCACCAATCGCATAAAGCCGGTTCCGATTCCGGTTTGATTCCTTTCTTTATAAGGGCCTGCCGTTCTCTGCGAACAATGATTTTACATTCTTCGCAATATTTCTTGCACCGGTTTACAAAGCCGAGAAAGACGCCACACCGCTCACAGTACTTTTCTTCCACGCTGCATCTCCTCTTTCAGTCTTTCTTCTCTGTTGTACCGTTCAAAGCACTGGTTGATGGATTTCTCCATCCACAGCACCTTGTTTGCATCGTTTCTGGATACGCCAGCAGCCATTGCAAGCTTCAGTCTGCGCTTGCGACTTTGTGCTTTGCAAAATTTCGTCACCAGCACTCACCGGCCTTTTTGATGATGAAATCGGGAACATTCCTGCCGGTAGCTCGGCACAGGCATACGCACTTGGCAATCCAAACATCCCACTCGGATGAGCCGATAGAGCAATCGCGGTTCGTTCTTTCGCGCTCTTTCGATTCAAGCCACACGCTAATCGAATGAAGCTCGTAGCTTTCAACTTCGTACCAACTGATGCTGTACCCATCCAAACAAAGCTGCTCCATAATCTTCATCGCCAGATGCTTTGCTTCGGCGAGTTCCTTTTCCGTCCACTTAAGCTTGTCCGCTTCGTAGGCATAGACCGCCTCGTCAATGGCGTGGTGTGCTTCTTCCGGGTACTCAAGGTCTACTTTTAATGTCAAAATCTGCTCCATGTTCATTCCTCCTTATTCTCAATTTCAAGAATCTTACAGATGCTCTGGATAATCTTTTCCGGCTTTCGCTCGCCACGAAAAATCTTGTAGAGGTACGAATCATCAAGGAACAATCCAGTATCGCTTTGAACTGCCTGAATCAGCTCCGTTTGCTTCATACCTCGCTGCAACAGCTTCATCTTCACTTCCAGCTCAAAGCCAGACGGTGCGGTATGTTCTTGCTTTTCAGACTTGAGAAACAGGTTAACGAAGTAGACCTGTCCTTTTCCAGTGACCTTCGGTGTTCTGTTAATAGAAACGTGGTCGCTGTGCTGAATCGTGGTCTCTTTGATTTCAAACAGGCCTTTCTCCATGCTACGCTGCGTAGGCAAGTTGTAGTCACTTCGTTTTGGGTCTTTAATGAGATAGCCGTTTTTTCGCATCCAGTCGAACAAACGGTTCTGGCCGATATTAATTCCATTTTGCGAAAGCAACTTTGCAAGCTCACCAACAAGAATTGATTTTTTGCTTGCTGAAACTGCGTCAGCAAAAAGTGCTTTCGGCTTCATAGTTTCAATCTGCTTGTCCTTCTGTTCCAGCTCTTCATGCGCTGCGATCAGTGCGGTTGCGAGGAGCTGTGAGCGGGTAAACTGCGGTGCGTTGTAGCTTCCAGTCTTGCGAATGGCAGGAAGCACATCATTCGTGACCCATCTACGAAACGGAGTAGCTTCTGGTTTGTCGCTACGGAGAATGACATGGTACAGACCAGATTCATTGACAATCCATGTTTCCTGCATTCCGCCGGGGGTCGTAATCAGGGTACGACCCTTTTCATCTTCATCCAGTCGGTCAGCGACCTTTTTAAGCTGGGTAGTATCCATGCGCAAAATCTCGCACACGTCTTTCAGAACGAACCACGCTTCACCGCCCACATCGACTGTGCGAACCTTGTTGTTTTGATATTCGAAAACTTGAATGTTTGCCATTTTCTCTCCTTTCTTATGCTCCCGAATCCTGAATGTTCAAAATCCGGCAGATGCTTTTCTTGATTCCGGGCGTTTCCAGTTTTCCAGTCTTAACCTTGAATAGGTAAGAGCGGTCAAAATATCGTCCAGTATCCTCCTTGACTTTCTCAATCAACCAGTCGTTAGTCTTGTCTTTTTGGATAAGAGCGATCTCGATTTGTTTGCCAAAGTCACACAGAGGCTTTTTTTCGGCCATTATTTCACCTCCAGCTATTGATTTTTACGCATAAGTGTAATATAATGAATTTGCTAGAAATCATTCATTACGCCTTCGCGGTACGGTCTTAGTATAATACGCTTTCGCGTAAAATGCAAGGCTTTTTTAAGCGTTCGCGTAATTTCAGCAAACCTTACAATGCGAGGACTGGAATTATGGCAAACTTGTACGAAAATATTGAAAAACTCTGCAAGCAGCGCGGAGTAAATGTAACCACTATGTGCAAGGAATCGGGTGCAAGCCGTGGGTCTTTGACCGATTTGAAAAACGGTAGAAAGCAAAGCTTGAAATACGAAACGCTCGATAAGATAGCTTCTTATTTTGGAACAAGCGTAGACGCTTTGGTTTCTGGTGACCAAAAAGAAAACCCGCCCCAGCGGCCGCAAAGTGAAGTCGATGCAGCAGTGGAGCGGATTAGAAGAAAACTTGAATCTATGCCGAAGGAACAGCGTGAAGCTCTGATGAACCTGATCGAGAAGATGTGACGTTCATGCCCGGTAAAATAAAAGAATCCCTTGTACCGGGCTGGTGTAGCTCTGCGCAAGGGGTTTTCTATTATTCCAGGTCTAGGGCTTGCTCCGCTGCCGGAATCTTTTCAGGATGTTCCAGCAGCCATGCAATAAATCGGTCAATCTTGGCTCTTTCTTGTTCACTCATTGTGGCATATCCTCCTGATCAGTAAAAATGAATGTTCATTTGATACGATTATACATCTTCTAGTTGTAAAGTCAATGTGTTTTTAACAACTTCGTAAAAATCGAATGTTCTCTCCGCATTCATTACTTTGTATCAGGGAAACCAAAAATTGCAATGACAATGATTAAGAGCCACATTAAATTTAAGTTACCCTTTGCTTTGTAACATTCCGTTGAGCATGGAACGAAAGGGGTTATTCGGTAAATTGTCCAGCACATCTGCTTTGACGAGAGCGTTTGTGCTGATGCTGTGCGAAACATTGTTTAGCTGCACAATGGCATCGTCTAAGTCCTTCACGGTTGCTCCACGCCGTTCCATTGACTGAAGGAAGGTTTTCACTTCTTCAAGAACAACAGGGTTTTCGGTTTTATAGAATCCGTTCGTAAAGTCCATCTTTCCTCCAATCACAGCTCTACGAGCTGCCCATCAATGCGTTCAATGTTATTTGCCGGGTCGCGCCCATCGTCCAAGGCGGCTATGGCGCGTTCCAGGATGCCTTTTGCTTCGAGGTAGGCATCTTTATCAGCTTCGTACCCAGAAAGGCTCAGGACAAGCTCCAGCGTCCGTCTGCGAGCGTATGGAATAATCAGAGCATCTACAGTTCGCTTCATTAGCTTTCCTCCCACGGTTCAGGTGTGTGCGGCTTCCCATCGGGAACGCTGGCAGGCATTCCATCGACGATCGGCATACGTTCATGGTTCCAGATTACAGTTTCTATCATTTTTGTTCCCTTCCTCTTTGGAATTTTTTGACAATACAGTTATAACATAGGCTGCTGTTGGTTCTCCATAGCAGCTTTTTCCATTTTTTGGCTTGTCGAATCCGGCAGTTTTGCCGTATTTTGTTGAAAGGGCGAGAATTTATGGATGAAAATTTAGCAAGAACAGCCAAAGCGTTAGAGACGGCACGGATGCGCTCCGGTCTGAGCCAGCAAAAGCTGGCAGCGCGGATGGGCGTAAATCGTGGTACCATCGCCAACTGGGAGCAGGGTCTTGCAGCTATCTCCCTGCCAATGGCTATGCGCTGGTTCACCTGCTGCGGCGTATCAGCGGCTCGATACATGGACGCTTGCACTCATCCAGGATTGTTGGAACACTTAGAGGACGGCTTTTCCGACATGAAGAAGCGCCAAATTCTCATAGATGCCATGATGGAGTGTTCTTCCTACGAGATAGATGCTTTGCTGTACATCCGGTACGGAGATCACGGCTCAGACCACATCGGTGTGCTAACGGAGATTCTGGCAAACCTCCACACGCCGCTGAAGGATAGAGTCACTGTCTGCCGGATGGTGTCTGGCAACTATGAGATAGCACAAGCCACCGGAACAGACCCGGACCCGAACGGTACCGCTCCAAAGATGGAAATTCTTTATCAGGCACAGGACGCTGGAATAGAAGCAGCCATGAAGTCCAACGATTCTTATACCGTGAATCCAAATAATATAACTGGCTGATTGTCGAATTATCGCAGTTTTTGAAAAATATTTTGTACACGTTCACTCACTTTTTGTACACGTTTCATGCAGATTAGGTATACCTTTACTTTGTCAATCCGTCCCCCATAGGCTGTAAATCGACAACATTCGCGCGGAATAAATAACGAACTATCGTCAATATATTGCCTGTAATTGGTCGGCTCGTCAATCTGTCCCCCATTGTGCAGATTTGGTATACCTTTCAATCCACTTTTTGTACACCTATCCACAATCTGTCCGCGTTTAATGTGACTAACGATGCACAGCTTCTTCCCGGCTACAGTCTTATTTAGCAAACGTAGAGTTCGGTTATCCACAAACTGGAATGGAAAAATAAAGAAATTGTTGAAAATTATCGTCATCGACTATTTAACGATAATATTTAACCTCTTGTTTATTTCTTGTTTAATATATAATATGTAGATGGGGGACAAAATGACAAAGCATGGGGGACGTTTTGACAAGTCATGGGGGACAAAATGACGAGGACATGGGGGACAAAAAGACAAGCCATGGGGGACAAAAATCATTGACACGTCCCCCTACTTGTGATATACTGTTTTCAGACCATTAAAGGAAGTGAGCAGATGCCAAAAATATCCGACAATAACCTTGTGGAAAAGAGCAAATCCCTTGTGTGGGCTAAATTCAGGGATTACACGGCAGGGGAACTTCGATTGCTAGAGGTTTACTTATCAAGAATAAATCCGAGAGACCCAAATAGCAGCCGTGTGGAGTTCACTCTTGCAGAATATAGGGAGCTTCTTGGGCTGAAAAGCCTTGATGCACGAAGGATTGAGCCGCAAATAAAGCACTTTCTTGGCAATACAGTGTCGATTCCGATTGACAAAGAGAAGGGTACGTTTGAAAGCTTTGTCCTATTCACAAGGGCGAAACTGGACTATGTACCAGAAACAAGGTCTTACGTCGTGGCAATCACCTGCAATCCCGACCTTCGCCCCATCTTCTTTGATATTGCCGAAAGTGGATACGTCCGGTATCGATTGCGTTATACGTCACGAATGAAGTCACAGTACAGCATCTTGCTTTATTCGATTCTTCGGGACTGGCTAAACATGGACAACAAGCCGCATGAAATCAGCTTGAAAAAAATAAGAGAGCAGCTCGGTGCGATGGAAGCAAGCTACGACGTTTACAAGAACCTTCGCAAACGAGTGCTTGATGTTGCAGTAGATGAAATCAATGCCGTGTCTGACATCGTGGTGACTTATGAACCTGTTCTTGTAGCACGAAAGGCTGTGGCGGTCAAGTTCAAGCCCCAAATTAAAGCGTCTGAGACGCTGATTGAAGCTCACGCAAGCGAAGTATCGACTGAACCTCAAAAAGCCGCCAGAAAGCCCCGCAGAAGCGGATACGAGGACTTTGACTGGTCTATGTGTGACGAGCTAGAAAAGCAAGACTGCATTGACGTGGCGAAGGTAGTTGAGAAGTGGATGAAGAAAGAGCATCCAGAAATCAAGCCACCAAGACGCAGAGAAGCGGTTTACGACACGGTAAAGGCGGCGTATAAGGACATATTGTCTTTGGGCAGGTCTCCGTTCCCTGACCGACCTGTTGGTTATCTAATTAGAAGCGTGGATAAGGTTGGCGTTGTGGACAAGTATATGCCAGCGTTCTATTCCATTGAAGCATTGCAAAAGTAGTCAGATGTAGCACATTAAGCAGAATGAGCAGATAATGTAAAAAGGAGAAAGAATGGGATGGATTAGTGTGAAAGATGAGTTGCCAAATTACAGGGAGAATGTAATTGTTTTCACGGAAAATCATATTGACGTTGGACATTTGGCAAGAGGAAGATATGGTTCGTTGTGGTGGGAAAGGGATTCCGTTGATGTATGGAAGGACAACGAGGTTCTAAGAGATGTAACCCATTGGATGCCGCTTCCTGAAGAACCAGAAAAATAAAGAAAGAGTGATAAAATGGCAAAAATCATAGCGGTTGCCAACCAGAAGGGCGGCACAGGAAAGACCACCACAAGCACCTGTCTGGCTGGTGCATTGCAGTTGCTTGGAAAGAAAGTTTTGCTGGTGGACTGCGATGCCCAGTGCAACGCAACGGACACCTACGGCGCACAGACAGAGGACGTATGTACCTTGTTTGATGTGATGACTAGACAGGGTACGGTAGAGGAAGGAATCCAGCGCTGTGAAGCTGGTGACATTCTGCCGTCTGACAATGCAATGAAGGACATTGACGAGCAGCTTGTCCGGGACATTGGCAAGAACTTCCGGCTGCGTGAAGCCTTCGAAAGCGTATCTGGGCAGTATGATTACATTGTGCTGGACACTCCCCCGCAGCTTGGTCTTGCGCTTGTGAACGCTCTGATCGCCGCCAACAGCATTATTGTTCCCATTACAGCAGACCGATACGCACTGGCTGGCTTGAGCCAGCTTTCGCAGACTATCGGCGATGTTCGCAGATACTTCAACCCGACCTTGAAGATTGAAGGTCTGCTTCTAAACCAGTACAAGAGCCGTGAGAACCTGTCCAAAGAGGTTGTGGAGCAGCTTCCTGTGATTGCACAGAGCATGGGAACAACGCTACTGGACGTGAAGATTAGACCGTCTATGGGCGTTCGTAAAGCGCAAGCAGAGCGTCACAGCCTGTTCAGTGGTGATACAGCAAAGAGTACCAGCGCAGAGGATTTCAAGGCGTTGGCAAAGATGATTGTTGAGGGGGACACAAAATGAGATTGATTGACGCAGACAAAGTACTTAAGCAAAACTTTTATACACTCAAGAATTACAGCAAGGAAGAAGCTGACACTTGGAGAGAGGGAATTGCTCTTGTAAAAGGAAAAATTATAAATGCGCATACCATCGACCTGGAAACATTGCGACCTATGGCACAGTGGGTTGACGCCAATGACCCAGAAAATCGACCTCAACACAGAGGAACCTATATCGTGAGCCTTTCAAATATGTTTGGAACTGTCGCTGAGAATGCTATTGCAAAATATGATGATGCCTACGATGAATGGGTACTTTGTGATAGCCGAAAAACGGTTTTTCATGCTGACATAAATGGGTACTATTCAAACATCATGAACGCCAAACTCACGCACTGGATGGAACAACCAAAGCCGCCAATGGAGGATAAAAAATGAAAAAGTCCAGCAAAAAAACATCCGGCTTGTTGGGCGGGTTTGACTTCCAGCCTGTTTTTTCGGAACAGATATTAAGCCGAAGTGAGTCAAAGGAAGAAGAAGTAAGCCAAACAAAGCCGAACGAAGCCGAACAAGCACCGATTAAGCCTAATGATGCCACAGACAGCCAATCAAAGCCTAATGAAGCACAATTAAGCAATATTAAGCCGAAGCAAGCCAAAGACAGCGAAAGACAGCCAAGCGATGCCGTGTTAGGCGAAAGCAAGCCGAAGAAGCTAAAACAGGCGAGAGAAGTACAGCGATTGATTGAACAAGGTGATGTTCCCAGCGCACTAGCCGAAGCTGGCTTGACAAAGAAAAAAATCCCGATGCCGGAATCGCATCAGGGCGTTGCAAGTGGTGACGGCAAGCGTTCAAAGCGCATTACCATCCTTATGAGCGAGGAAGAGCGTAAGTATATCAACCGTGAAGCCAGACGGCACGGAATGACGATTGGACAGTTCGTGTACGCTCTGGCAGTTGCAGCGGCAGACGGAAAGATTGAGTTAGAGGATTTCTTGGAGGATTAAAAAAAAAAGGGGGGTTCCAAAACGGAACGCCCCCGCCGTATCGTATCTTGCAGTATTAGGTATTGACTTTTAAGCACACAAATAGTATACTTAATGTGCGCTCAAAAGTGGAGGTGAACGCATGAGTGCAAAAATGGGAAGACCAAAGCTGGAAAACCCTAACAGTGTTCGCACAAGCGTCCGTCTGGACGTGAACACGGACAAGCAGCTTTCGGATTATTGCAAAAAAAACGGCATTTCTAAAGGAGAAGCTGTTCGTGAAGCTGTCCAGCAATGGCTTGAACATCAAAAATAAAAAAATCCCCTAAACTGTTCGGAACTTGGCAGTAACAGACAGTTTAAGGGATTACACTCCATGCGATTATGGGTGATAAATCCATTATATCATCTTTATAGTTGCATTACAAGCAAGATTTTTGTGGTAAAGCTAATGAACATTCCGGCAACGAAAGAAGAGATTCTCGAAAACTTCAAGAAAAACAACAATGGTCGTCCGCTCAATAAGGATGATTATGAGATTGCAGAAGCATTATCTCGAATTACTTACAAGGCGTATGAGGTCGGCATGGAAAATGCCAAACAGTTAAATATGGAGGATATGATGGATAATAGAAACGCACTTCAAATCTTTAAGAACGAAGAGTTTGGCTCAATCAGAACATTTGTGAAAAACGGAGAATACTGGTTTGTCGGCAGGGATGTATGTAATGCGTTTCAAGACAAGAACCCAAATAGAAGCATCGGACGGATTGACGATTGCGACAAGCGTTCCTTAAAAATCAAAGATTCTCTTGGACGCGAGCAAACTGTAACGGTTATCAGCGAATCCGGGTTATACGCTCTTCTCTTTGCAATGCAACCGCAAAGAGCAAACAAAGATGGGGTGTCAAATGCGTACCCCATTGAGGTTCAAGAAAGAATTGAAAAGCTTCGCCGTTTTAAGAGATGGGTAACGCATGATGTGCTTCCTACGCTTCGTAAGACTGGTTCTTACAGTATGAACCCGCAGGAGAACAAGCCTGATGCTCAGAACGATTCAATCTTGCAAGTGCTTATGAAGAACACGGAAGTCCTGCAAGCCATCGTTCAGCAAAACCAGCAGATTATGATTGCGCTTACCAACCTGTCTGTTAACGATGCAAAGCGTACGATGGAGATTCAGCCTTACACTTCCCATCAGGGGCAGAAGGGTGACGGCAAACGCAGCAAGCGAATCACAATCCTTATGAGCGACAGCGAGCGGACGTTCGTTACGAGAGAAGCACGCAAGCACGGATTCACGGCAGGGGAGTACATCTATAACCTGTCCGTTGCAGCATCGAAAGACCAAATTGAATTAGGCTGATAAGATTGGAGGATTGACGTATGATGAAATCAAAAGAATTTTACGAAGAAAGCATTAGCCGTTTACAGAAAATGGTTAAGCGTGGCATTTGCGTTCTTTTGTTCGATGTCTTTGCTGTAGCAGTTCAGATTCCGTTTATCTTTGCTGGTAAATGGGTTGCGGCACACTTGATTTTGTCCATCGCCGTATCTTTTGCAGCGGGATTTAGCTTTAACACGCTTGTGGATAGCAAAAGACAACTTGATATGTATAAGGCAGATATGGAATTGTACTACACCAAATAAAATAACCCCTGTGTATCCGTAACGACCGCACAGGGGAGAAGGAGGAACAGAATGGGGCAAAAAGTGTTAGGTCACTACGAATCGCATTGGTATCTCAATGGGACAGGCGGTGACATATACGAAGATAAGATGGTCTTTCGAAACAAAGATTGGCGCATAAGATATATGGAAAACCAATGCGTTGAAACCGACTATTTTAGCTTAAAGAAAATAAAAGATAATTTTAAGAGCAAAGGGCAAAAAGAAGGAAATTATAAAAACATTGCATGGATAAAATTTTCCGAATTGAATTGGTTTGAACGAAGAAAACGTCCAAATTGGTTTAAGGTTCAATTCCTTTCAAATGGACTTGATAGCCCAAAAACACAATGGTATACAGTCCACGATTTGTCTGGTATCGAAGAAAAGAAGCATTGGGTTGAGGAAAAACGCCAATACACAATGAAAGAGCTTTCAGAGAGAATGCCAGCAGAAGATTTTATCGAGTATATGAGAGATAGAGGAATAACGACAATCCGATAAGCGCAAAGCGCCCCTGCGTAGCCATTAGTGGTTACACAGGGGTTTTGCTTTACTTATCAGCAATACAATCCCAGTAGAGATATGCCTTGCCATCTGCGGCATCTGCGTCCTCAAGGAACGCCTTTGCCATATCAGCGTAGAAGCCCGGAGTATCAACGGACTGACGCTTTGCGACCTGACAATAATCCGAGTACATCATGTTCATGACAGCCCAGAAATCGTTCGGGTCACAGGTGATATTGCGCTGTTTCGCAACGTCCTGCGTCTGTTCCAGCGTCCAGTGACAGCCCTTTGTGCCGTCAGCGTTCACCATGCTGTCGCACCATTCCTCTGCTTCATCGTGGGTGAGGTGCTGGCGCGGCATCTTGATGGAACGGCCGTCTGCGCCGCCACGTTCGTACTGTCCAGACCGCTTGTCCCAGTCTCCGTTCTGCGAGAAGCCGATTTGCGGCATTCTGCGCCCATTCTCTACGTCAGGATGGCGGGGGATAGGGTAGGGGTCGATATAGCGGTTCTCCTCCTGCGGATAATAGGGATAACGGTCGTTGCCACCTTCCAGCTTACGCAGACGGCGTTCCAGCTCACGTTCTCTGCGGTCACGCTCTTCCTCAAGGCGGTCACGTTCCGGCTCACGGTTTTTGTCGTGGTCACGGAGCATCATCATGCGGCGAAAATTAGTCTTGCCCATAATCTATACCTCCTCAAGAAATGGACGCGGGCGCGCCAGCGTGGGAACGACAGAAGCAGCCAAGATACTTAAACGTGCCGGTGCCGGTGGCAGACGTTGCCACACGGGTAGCGTAGCGAGTACGGGTGTGGATGCTCTCGGCGGTTGCCTGAGCGCAGTTGCAGTCGGTCAGAGGGTATGCGGTAGTGCCTGCACCAATGGTAATGACCACGGGGGCGTTGATGGTGGTTGTATCCGGGATGCTCTGGGCAACCACGATGCAATACTTCTCTCCGTTCTGGTATGCGCCAGCAGGGATGTTGATGGTGAGCGTATCATTAGCGAACGTCACCGACTGGCTTAATACCAGATGGGGGCAGAGTTTGCAGTTTGTTTTGCAAGCCATAATTTTTTCCTCCTATAAAATCAGGGGCAGAGGTGTCTTACCCCTGCCCCGATGGTTCACCCGGTGTTATCGGGGAGTGTGCTGGTTAGCAGCCGCAGCCGCAGCAGTTCACGCCAAAGTTGGGGTTTGCCACCTGATAAGCGGGAATCGGACGAGGATTGACCCGGTTCAGAATGGTATCAGTCTGCTGGGACATCACGGTGGTCAGAAGCGCATTCTGCCGATCCTGAGAAGCGGCGAACTTCAGGCTCTGGTTTTCAGCGGTCAGAGTGGCAATCTTATCCTGCGTGAAGTAGTCCATCATGCTGCGGAAGTTGGCGTTGCAGTTGTCGATAACCGCACGGGCGTTGTCTGCGATAGCCTGACGGGTAGCACAGTCTTCCGTTGCGATGGTGTACTTCAGGTCGCCGATCAACTGTTTGTTCTCGCAGCAGCAAGACGCAAGCTGCGTTGCAAGTGCGGTCTGACCCGCCTGCCGTGCGTTGCCCTCCTGCATGATGGCAAGGCTGATGGCGTTGTCGCCGTTGGACACGCTGCGTTCCAGTCCGTTCACGAGCTGTGCGTTCTGGTAGCCAAGCTGACAGATGGCACTGTTCACGCCTGCAAAGCCGTTCGCAATGTTGGCGTTGATGCCGTTGATCTGCGCCAGCTGGTCATAGCCCAGAGAGCAGATACCGCTCTGGATGCCCGCCAGAGAACGGGAGGTATCCTGCTGGTAGAAGCCATCAGACAGAGCCGCACGGGTGTCTGCACCGCCCTGACCAGTTGCGCCAGTGCCGACCAGATAGGGGATGTAGCTGTTCATGCCGTTGTCGCCGCCGTTTCGGCCATAGCCGTTCGTGCCCCAGCCGAAGATGATAGCGAGGATGATGACAGCCCACAGACCTTCGTTGCCGAAGAATCCGCCGTTGTTATTGCCGCCGTCCTGCCCGGCCAGATAGCCAGTTGCAAAATCGTCCATAACAAAACTCCTTTCAGTTTTGCGTTATGCTATCCCACCGCCGTATGCGATGGGCGAAGCCAAACAAGTGCGGTTTTTGTCAAGTCCGCAAAACTGAGAAGCGTTTCGCTTAGAGGGATGCGTTATCGGGGCAACGTCAGATTCAGGACACTTGCCAACTGGTTCAGGTCGATGCCGCGCTCTTTGGCAAGGTTCTGCGCCATCGTCCGAAGCTGCGCTTCATTCTTGCCCTGAATCAAGTTCAAGCCCTGCATGATGGGTGCGCTCTGCCCACCCAATTGCTGGATGAGCCCCATCGGGTTTTGCCCGGCACGAGCCAGATTTGCAAGCTGCATGATGGGGCTGTGCGTAATCATGTCAAATGGAGAGGACATTGTTATTCTCCTTTCTTCGCGGTGGCAGCAGGCTTGGAAAAACTCTTCTGCCACTTTTCCAGTTCATCCAGACGGTGAACAAGGGCGTTGTACTGCTCAATAGGCACATACTGCTGTGTCGGTGCAGCGGTCTGCTGTGCCTGTTGTGCTTGCATCTGCCGCCACGCTTCCGGGCTGTAAAACTCCTGCACATAGGATTCACATGTGTCCGGGTTGAGCCGCTTGCAGTAAATCACGCCACTGCGCAAGTCCGGGCAGTAGGTCGGTCTACCGTACAAGTCTGACGGTATCGCCAAAAATTCTTCCCTGCTGGAAACAGGTCTGCCGAGCAGCCAGCCGCCGTCTTGAGCCGACTGCTGAACAGGCTGTTGCCCATTCATCGGCTGCGGACGCTGCGGCTGTGCCTGTTGCATCTGCGTGTTCGGCAGGGGAGTGGAAAGGCCAACCGTTCCCATGCCACCGTAAGGATTGACAGGTTGCTGCGGAACGTAGGGCGTTCCCGGTGTCGGATAATAGCTCATAAAACATCCCTCCTTGTGCGTCCAGTGTACTGCATCGGCAGAGAGTGAGAGACAACGAAGGTACAACGAAGGACAAAAAAGAAAAGCGCCCACACGGAAAAATCCGCATGAGCGCTTAACTGTTAAGGGCTTCACTTTGGAAGCAAGGCTAAAATATCACGTTTCTGTTTGCACGGCAAGCACTTCGACAAAACTAGTGCGAATAAAACAAAATCCACCAGCTTTTAGGCTGGTGGATTATAAGTGGGCGATTGCTCACCCTGCCGCCGAAACGGCAAAATTGCGTCTCCCGCATGGTACGCACTGTAAGTAGGCGGGCGGGAGACTGTATCAACTAAAAAATGCCTACTTCTGCTATCGCAATTTTGACGTATGCGCACTATTCAAAACCGTTCAAGCATTTTCGGACTTGCTATGGCTGGAATTGAACCAGCGACAATGGGTGGGGCGCACCTGGCTCTACCGACTGAGCTACATAGCTTCAAAGACCCGCCATGATACGCATCGTTGAGAGGCTTAGCGGGTTCAAATATCCACCCTAATGCGCTTCTACGAGAGGCCGGGTGGATTTGTTGGTATTATTATACCACAATCCGTGCAAAAAGAAAAGCCAGCGGGTAAACGTTCTTCCGCTGGCTCTCTGTACACATTTCTCCGAAGTGTGTGTACTCTACTTCGGACGGTAAAAATAGTATATCACATATCCAACGTTCTGTCAATGTTCCTCAGCCGGTAGCCTATCGCCGTCCGACTGTAATGGGTCTGTGCTGCAATGTCCGGCAGTGGGAGCCGCTCCACGTACCGCAGTAAGGCTATCTTACGGTCTACCCTCCCAAGCGGTGCGTTTTTGATGGCGGCGGTCATCTGCTGTCGGTCAAGTTTTTGCAGCGCAGCGGGCAGCACTACACGAGCCGCCGCCACGGGCAGCACCGAGCCAAAAAGGCTGCGGCAGCTGTCCGGCGTTGCGCACCATATTGCCAATGCTGGCAAAACGGTGGCAAATTGAACTTTTCGGGCTTGAAAAGTTGAACTCATTCGTGAAAATGGCCGTTTTTAACCAATGTTTCAAATCGAATGTGCAGGTTTTGCATATTTCAACCATTTTCGTGACGTGCCGAAATTGCTCTTGTACGGCGAACATATCGGTGAGGTCACCGATATGGCGGTATGTAGTGCTTGCCATAGTATAATCCTTTCTACGGCTCAGATTTCAACCTTGCCGTTTTCATCGTACACGTCAAACCATTCTTCGCAGTATTCGTGCACACGCTCACGCAAGCTCTTGATGTACCTGAGAGACTTGCAGGTATATACCTTCATGCCCTGATACTTTCCATCAATCCCGGTAAAAGTACCGCGATAAAAGCGCCCCATTCCTTTGGCTTTATAAATGGAACGAGGCTCGCTCATTTCTGTATTTTTGAGATAATACATTTCGTTCCTCCTTACTGCTTTTCCAGCGCCGCCTTTGCCCGGTCAAAGAAAAACTGGATAATGGCACCGATAGTCTCATCAGTGATGGCCCAGCTGATGAGCCTGCCGTATTTGCTGGTACTCAGGGCGACCCTGAGCATCTTGACGACCCACGCCTTACGCTCTGCGCCTCTCTTGGTGCCCTGAATCTCGTGCTCTGCCCGCTCGATGAGGTTAAGCGCCAGCGGCTTTACCGCGGCACCGTAGCCCAGGCGGATGCAGCCAAGGGCGTAAAAGATAAAGCCGCCCAGCATCAGCACTGCCGCCACCGGGGCGGGCAGGATGCTCACGATCTTAGACACTGCTTCCATGTTCGATCACTCCCTTCTCAGTCACAGATGGGCAGGGCTTTGGCCCGGTTATACAACTCCGTGCCGGTGCCGTTGCCTCCCAGTGCGTGGTAGCTTTTGTACAGGTATTCCAGGTTCTTCAGTCCCTCTGTATCAATGCTTCCCTGCTTGATGTACACCGTACAGCACTGATACAGCCGGTCGTGCATGATGGCCAGCAGACCGTTTTTCACTGCCTGCCGCTCCTCCTCCTGTGCCTTGATGCGCTTGGATAAGTTTCGGTAGGCCGTGGCCAGAATGCCTGTGAGTCCGGTAAAAATGAGCTCACCGATATGCTTCAGGATAAATTCCCACATGGGTTTACACCTCCCGGAGCCGGTTCAGCCCCTTTGTCTTGATGATCCGAGGGTAGTTCACCGTCGTGACGTCGAGGTCCACCGGCCCGTTGATACCCGGCACGCTACCTTTGCTGGTGTGCTGGTGGGCGTTGTAGGCAAAATCGACCTTGGGTGCCTTGCCGGTATAGTCGGCAAGCCAGACGTCCCACCGAGAGGACAGCCGAGCCATGTCCAGCTCGTACTTGTAACCGGTGTAGGTGTACAGTTGGGCGTAAAAACCCATCCGCTCCACCTGTTCCAGTGCGTAAGCGGTAAGGTTGGACAGGTCAAGCGTGGACAGCTGCTTGAGCTTGTTTTCCTCCACGTCCACGCAAACGGGGAGAGAAAACTCCTTGCCCCGCACCGCCTGCCGCAGCAGGGCCAGCTCTGCATCAGCCATCGCCTCGCTGGTGGCGTAGGTGTAGTAGTAGACGCCCACGTCCAGCCCGGCAGCCCGGGCATTGCGGTAGTTGGTCTCAAAGGTGGGGTCGATGTACAGGCCGTCTGCCCGCTTGGAGAGCCTACGGTTGGTGCTCACCGTCTTGAGCATCGCTCCCTTGTAGCCCGCCGCTTTGACCTTTCGCCAGCCGTCGAGGGTAATTTTGCCCTGATACCGGCTCACGTCGATGTACCGGTAGGGCGGGCCGCCCTCCCAGCCGACGACAGCCTCTGCCTTGGGGGCTTGGGGCGCAGGCTCAGGTTCGCCGGTGTCCTGCTTGTCCCCCGGGCCAAAGATGGCCCGCACCAGCTTTTCCAGCAGCTCCAGCAGTTTACTCATTGTAGTCCTCCCCCGTGATCTCTTTGTACTGCTCTGCGGTAATCTCACCGTCGGCCACCCGCTTGGCCAGCTCCGCTTTGACTCCGGCATGGCGGCGTGCGGGCATCTCTGCCCAAGCCTTAGTGCCTGCAATCAGGCGGTTTGCCCAGATAATGTTCATGGCGATACCTCCTTATTCCTTGTTCAGCGCTGCGTCAAGCTCACACAGCGCGGTTTCGATGGTGGTCAAATGCTCCTGTGATGCCATATCCAGCTCGCACACGGCATCCTGCAGCTCTGTAGCGGCTTTTGCGGTGCGCTCTGCCAAAGGTCCGGTCTTGTCGGTCATCCGGTAGTGGCGGTCGATTTCGTACCAGTCGTAGCAGCGCCCCTCCGCGTCCTCTGCGCTGTGCAACTTGTGGACAACCCGGAAACTGTCGGTGATGGTCTGGTCGGGATACTCCCGCTCAAGCTGGTGGTAGCCGGTCAGGCTGGTGTGAGTGTCGCCGACGGTCTTGAGGACCTCTGCGCTGCCCTTTGTGCCAAAAACATAGTCCATTCACGTATTCTCCTTTCAGTCATTGGGGAGTTCTTGGAGACGGCAGCCAAAGTGCTCGTTCGTGCCCGAAACCGAGCTGTAGTCGACGTAGAACAGACCGCGGAGGGCATCCTGGCTATAGTAACCGCCAACGTAGAGGCACTGGCCCGAAGAGCTAAAGTACCAGTAATCGCACGAGTAAGTGCTACCGCTGCCGCTTGCAGCCATAGGGATAAAGAGCGGGTACCCGCCGGTCGTCTTGACCGTAAAAGCGGACGGAAAGCCGTTCGACGGAGTACCGACAGACGTGCCGCCGCTGCTGTCGCTGAATTTTGCGGGGTTGAGGATGATGTTAAGTCCGTTGCTGTTGTAGTAGCAGCCGTCGCACCAGTCATATACGTTATCCCATAGTCCCTCGATGTTGCGGTACTGGGTGCCAAGGCCGTAGGTGGTGCGGCTGCTCTGGGTCGTACCGGTGTGGTACGGCATACTGTCGGTGTAGCCCATCGACTGCGGAGAGCTGTTGTTGCCGCATCCATAGCCGATTTTCGCCTGACTGTTCCAATCGGCGAACTCGACGATGTACAGCAGCCAGAGCGTAAACCTCATAGCAAAATCGCACTGCCAGATGGCAGAGCCGAGGCTGTGGATGTTCGTCCGGGCAGAGGAGCGGGTCATGTTCACCTTGGGGCTGCCGGTGCCGCTCTTATAGCTGTCGTTGCAGTGGTATCTGCCGATGTACACCACGTCCCGCTCACCGTGACCGTCGCCTCTGTCCATGTGAGCGGGGCTGACGCTGTAGCCCTCCACCGCGCGGTCGGCAATTTTGATGGTCATGCCAGCGCCATTTTGCGCCAGCTTATACCAGAATTTGGGGATAGCCACCATCGTGCCGCCGGTGCGCTCGCTCTTTACCATGCCCGCCCAGGGCTGCAAGCTATCAAAGGGGCTGCCATAGCTGCTTGCGCCCGCGACATACGGCACGGGGTCGGTAAACTCTGCCGCCTCGTCGGTGCGGCTCCACTTGGTTGTGCTGGTGCCATCCCAGCTTGCGCCGTAGATGTTGACATAGGCCAGCTCAAGGGGGTAGTCCTTGTACTCGGTGACCTCCACGCTGTCCTCAGTGGTCTTGTCGCCCAGCGTGGCCGTTACCGCCCACGTGCCAGCGATGGGCAGATAGAGCTTGATGCTGCCGCTCTCCGGTACAGTGCCGGTGACGGTCTTGTCCCCGCACTGGGCGGTTACGACGCTTCCCGCCTTAACCGCCACGGTCAGGGTGTAGTAGGTCAGCGTCAGGGTCTTGGTGCGGCAGTATTCCGCCTGTACCGTCTCCGTGGCCGCGCCACTGCCGAGCGTTGCGGTGACGGTCCACTCTCCGTCGTGGGGCAGGGCCGCAGAAAAGCTGCCGCCCGCAGCCACGCCGCTCACGCTCTTCTCGCCGTCCGAGAGGACGATGGAGCTGCCCGCCTCGGTATGCACTACCACCCGGGGCAGCACGATGCCGCCCACCGCCGCAGCGTCCGCCGGAGCGCCGGAGACGGTCAGGGTGGGATCGGTACTCACTACAGCAGCCGCCTTGTCGGCGCTTTTTTTCGCCTCTTCTGCGGCGGCCTCTGCCTTTTCCCTTGCAATGTCAGCCCCTGCAACATCACTTAATGTGTTGAGCGTGTCGGCGTTCATTGGAGTGCCATCGACAACAGGTTCATCATTACGAATCAAAGTGATGATTTCTGATGTACCGTCAGATTTCGTCATAGTCCAACGCCCGGGATATTTTGCCTTTCGGTCAACAAAGTGCATAATAGGGTTCACCTCCGCATATTGTATCTGAACAATAAAGTAAATGGTCCTTTGCCATCGCTTCAATGTCAGACAAAACTTTTTCTATTTGATTGATAACCGCAAAATGATAGCTCAACGCCTCGGGAGTTTCCGAAGTAGAGCTTTTGCCGCTGCATTTGGAACGAATGGATTTCACGTTATTAATCCACCGAGTGGCATCTGCAATGGTCAGATAATCATTGATTGTCCAACCAGCTTCCGCAGGCACAGTTAAACCGATTGTTCCTGAAAAAATAAGCTTGCTGTCGTCGCCGTAATAAGCGCTTCCATTTGTAATGTTGACGTAGTCGTTTGCTGCGACCCAGGAGGGCGGGACAGAGGGCGGGTAGAATTTGTTGGAGGCGGCGAAATAGAGCTGGTATTCGACGCCCTTTTCCAGCGCGATGCTGCCCATGTCCAGCACCACGTTGTTGTAGCCGCGGACAATGTCGATGAACTTGTCTGCCAGGGCGGTCGTGGAGCCGTACTTGCGCAGGACGGTGCGCATCGTGCCCGGCACATAGCCCTTGACACGGAATTCCAGCGAGCGGAGCAGCAGGCCCGCTTTCTTGGCCGTCAGCGGCATGAAGAACTCGGCCTTGGAGGGATAAGTGTCCCACGCGGGGATGTCGCCGCTGTCATTTTTCGCAGTAACAACTTGAATGTTTTGCTGTACAATCCTTGCAGAATAAGATGCGCCAACGATTTCAGCAAGCTCTTTCATGCCGCTTTCAATGCGGCTGTAATCCGTATAGCTCAGAGCACCCTTCATGCCGGAGGCCCATTCTTGCTGCTCTTCTTCTGTCCATGTGCCGGTTCTTGCCTTTGCGGTCAGTTCTTTTACCCGGTCAACATCAGCTTGCGTTCGGTCTGTAATCCACGTTGCCATATTTCACCTCTTAAAAAATCAGTTTGCCGTCAGCGTCAATAGCGAGAGACTTTGGGACGGTAAATGCAGGGTGAACAACATTATCATACTTACGGATGGCGTCGTCATTCGTAGCGTAAGAAATCGTCTCTGCGTTGGTATTCACTTGTAACGTAGAATCATACACGGCGTATGCATTTACAAGTTTGCTGACCAACAGAGGTCGCCAGTACTTGTTGGCGCTTGAACTTGTGCCAGCAATATCACGAAGCATCTGAAGCGAGTACAGGTAAGGAGTTCTCGTCCAAATGGAACGCCCTCTGCTGGAGCCCTCCATGTCAGAGGCAAGCATCGTTTTCAAGATTCCAGATGCATTTTGCAGGGGAGTACCCTCGTTGTGCTTATAGCTCGGGCTACTAGTTGTCCAATTCGAAGCATCAGAGCCTTCCGTGTCATACCCGAACTCGTGGTAAGAAAGCAGGAAAACGCTTTTTGCCATCGTAGTCACTTTGCTACTGCCAGAGTTGCAGTAAGAGTCTGAGAAACCGGGGGTGTAGTAGATAGTCGTCTTGTCGATAGCTTGCTTTTGAGCACTGCTAAACGAATTGAAATAGTCACCGTTGAGCCAGTTGCTTACGTCACTGCTGGCGTAAGTAGACCATGTAGAGTCCCAAGCCATGATAGCTGCGTAGTGTTTTCGAACCAGAAGAGTTCGCCCGGCTCCATTCAACTCGCTCTCATAGTCATGCTTTGCAACGATGAACTCGGCCACGCTACTGCCTTCATCCATAAGGACGGTGCCGCCCTCTGCAACATCAAACAGATTGTACGCCGTCGTAGCGAAGGAACATTCTGCGGAGACGCTGCCTGCCGAGGCTGTGACAACAGCCTTGCCCGGAGAATTCCACTTGACTTGGCAGGTGGACTTTCCTTCTGCATTCGTCAGAACGTGAAGGGAAACGATTCCTTCGGGAGAAACCGCCCAGTTGATTTTAGGAGAGTCAATAGAAGCAGGGGAGAGGGTAGCAGACAAAATAACAGACTCGCTCCAGCCAAGCTGTTCGCTGGTATGGTCAAGAGACATAGTCTGAGCATCTGCCATCATGTACCCCTCTACAATACCTTTGAAACACCCATTGAAAGTGTACTTTACATTGGTCGCCAGCAAGACAGCGTCGTAATTGAACTGATGGTGAATTTTTACCATATCAAGAGCATCAATAGTAGGGCTTGCCCGATATGTGAGAGAAGCCTTGCGGCGGTTGGAAAGGACTCCGTAAGACTCCGTAAGGGCATTCCTGGATTTTGCAAGAATGTCCTTTGTGAGCATAACATTGCTCAGAGTCTGGCTCACGCCTTTGCCCGAAGGGTTTTCAGGATAAGCGTAGGTGGCATTTCCTACGGTGGTCACTACGTTGAGCATATTTTGGGCAAAGGTGATTTCCGGCCAAGAATAATTGTTCAGTACTGGAATGTCCAACACGGGGTTGGAGGCACCGGAGCCGTAGACTCGGTTAATTTTTATCACGCCATCACGAGTCTGGTACAGAGCCATTCCAGCCGCATTGGCCGCAAGCTGCAAAATATCGGAATTGTGATAAGTAGACTCATCGCTTGCAATGTCGGTGGAGTAATTTTTCAGTTCATCCGAAATATTAAAGGTAATTTCATCCGCTTCCAACAGCTCCAAAGCATCGTAGCACATCTCATAGAGCGTGCCGTATTTTCTTCCGGTGTACTTCGTGCTGGATAGATACAGGAAAGCGTCTCGCGCCTGAAAAGACGCCTCAATGCTGTTGGCAGGGACACTCCACTCTGACAGGAAGAATATCCCTCCGCTCACCCATTCGGTCTTCCCATCAACATCCATTCCATAACGAACAGTGACAGGCTGGCGTTCATAGATGTACTTGTAAATTCCTTGAGGGTTTACGGAGTCCCATGTGCGGTCACTGTTATCCAAACTAAAAGAAATCGACTCCTGAGAAAGCTGCCCGGAGATAGGGTCTCTTGCAGAAGAATGGCTGTAGGACAAGATTTTGGTTTTGTCAAACACCAGATACCTTCCGATTTTCACTTGCTCGACCCTTACTCTTCGATCGGGGAGACACCACTTTAGAACTTCAATCTCTACGGCATCAAACCCTGAAAGTTCAACCTCAATATCAGAACGGACCGATTTGTTTCCATTCACGGTCACAGTTTTTAGCTTGCTAGTTCCAAGGTATGCACTGACCGAAAAATCCGTAGCGTACTCCCCGAATACTGTAGACCAGCAAATCGAAACGCCAGGAACGGAAGACTTGTTTTCACTTGGAAGTTCAAGCCGGATAACAGGATGGTTCGAATCGTCAAAAATCTCGGCGCTCAAAAAACCAGTAGTTCCATACGGAGGAGAAGAAGGGACGATGTTACAGCTTCCATCAAGAACAGTGAGATTGGGCTCTCCTGTGGAATATCTCGAAATGGAAGCGTTATCGGAAAGTGCAATATTGTGAAAGGTGGAGAACGGGGCTGCCGATGACGTGACGATGGTAGCTTTTTTATTGATGCCAGGCTCAGTGATTCCGCAGGTAATCTCTACAAAAGATTCCGGAACAAGGGTTTCGTTAAATTTTTCTTTCCACTTATCGGAGACTTCAACCATACGTCATACCTCTACAAGAGAAAGTTTGCACCCCGTCCATCCCATCACGCCACCGGTTTTCGGTCCTCTACGCCACATACCGCCGGTGCGGTCAGAGACATACATCTGACGGGTGGTATAACCAGCTGTAGCTTGGTTATAGAATTTAACGGTGCAGTAAAAATTCGTGGCGAAAAGGCTCAGGATGTCGGCCCATTGCCGGGCGGTAAGGTAGTTCCATGACATGGAGACCTTTGCCACATCATGCCGCACGACAGCGCCAACAACTTTACCCTGAACATTTCGCCCAGAGTCCACGATCGTGCTAGTCGTTCCCTCATAAGAGGAGGGTTCCGGCAGCTCTACGCCATTCACCGTAACCAGTGCAGGAATATTGGCCATCTGAACCATCCTTTCTTAGTAAGAGTAAACTTCAGTACCCATAATGGACATGCCACGTTCTTTCTGCGTTTTTTCAACGGAAGCAGTGAGCTGCTTGCCATCGAGGTACACTTTCACATCTCTGCCATCGGAGATTGCTTCTCCGTACCGCTGCCAGATGTCGAGGAATGCGTTGTAGCATCCGTTGTACACGGCATCTCTCATGTCCTCAGAGTTTCCTCCGGCCGCAGAATAGGTTCCGCTGTAAGAAGAGCTAGACGTCGAGGAATTATAGCTGGAGCTTCCGACGTACTGAGATGTATCGCTGTAACTGTCGGTAGACCGGCTGCCGCCAAGTTTCGACACGATGCCAGCAATCGCAACTCCAAGGGTTGCGGCGGCGGCAAGGGCCACGATGCCAGCTGGAATGCCAAAAATCGTAGCGCTGAGGGCAGCACCCACAGCAGAAAGCATTCCTGCCACTGCGGTTCCGATGGTGCTTACCAGACTTGCAAACCCGGCAAAAATCGTCGGGAAAGAGCTGAGTAAACCACCAGAGAGCGCCGCACTGATGGCTTTAGCTGCCGTTGCGAGAGGAGACTTCACGTTTCCGAAAGCCTGCGTAATGCCAGAAAGCATCGTCTGAGTTTCAGCGGAAACCTTTCCAAAGTTTTGGGTCAGATTGTTCACCAGATTTTTGCCAATGGTAGCGGCTGTATTCAGCAGAGAAGAAGCTTGACTTTTCAGTTCTTTGCTCAGTCTGCCAAGCAAATCGCTTGCAACGGACTTGACACGTTTACGCTGCTCATCGCCCATAGCACCCCAAATGCCAGCAGCAATGGTAGTGCCGACCGTTTTCCAATCTCCGCTCTGTGCGGCCTGAATGAAAGTTTGCACCGTGCCGAAGAAGTTGGTTTTGAGGTTGTTATCGAGTTCGGCCCACTTAGAGTCTAGCCCGGAAATGATGCCGTTGACGTAGCTCGTGCCGCAGTCAATGCCATAGTTCGCCATCTCTTCGCCCTTGAGCTTGGTGGCGTCTACGAGTTTATTCATAGCATCGTTGACGTAACCAAGAGAACCAGTGATGCCGTTTGCAAGGCCCTGAACGACGTAGCTGCCAATTCCTTCAAACCACTTAGAGGGAGAGTGAATATCAAGTTCATCTTGAGCGGTTTTCTTGATTCCATCGGTCAACTGTTTGGTCGCGTCATTTGACACATTGGTGTTCCCCGTGATGCCCTTTGTGATACCATCAATAATGTTTTTGCCGACGCTTAACGGATTAAATTTAGAAACTTTATCAATCAGTTTTCCGAACCACGTTACAGCGTCTTTGATTCCATTGATTACATCAGCAATCAAGAGAACAAATTTTTCCGCAAAGTTTCCATTGGCAGCGATGGCAAGACGGTCTGATTCGTCTACGCCTTTAATAATCCATCCAATGAACACGCCCATGTCGTGGATAACTTGCGCAAGAGACGCGATTGCACCTTCAAGAAAATTTCCATTCATCTGGATGTCGAGCATTTCCGTTTCAGAAACGCCATTTTGAATCCATCCGATAAGAATTGCAAAATCATTGATAAGATTTCCGAGAGCAGTTATGATGTCTGCCACTGTTTCGGCCGCAATCGTGCCGAAATTCACGAAAGCATCATGCCAATCAGATTTTAGCTGAAATGCTTCTGCTTCGCTTTCACTGCCAAGACCACGCACGGCGACGGAGACGGCTTCGAAACCAAGAACTGCAAGGCCAGCAACGGGATGCCCGCTAATAGTCAAACCGATTCCGATAAGCGTCATGACCAAATCGCCCAAATCGAGGTCAAGGTCTTTGACGACTTTTTGAATTGTCTCGAATGCAGTAGAGATTTTTCCCTGCCATTCCTCAGGAATCAAATTCCAAATCGCTTGACCGAGATCAGAAAGAGCTTCTTTTAGCCATTTGATAGACTCGCCAAGTTTCCCATCAGTCAAAGAAATATTCCAGCCTTGCGTAAACCCAAGGCCCGAAAGATAAATCAAATCTTTGATACGGACTAAACCTTGCCGGAAATTTTCGCTGTTTTGATAAAGTTGAACAAATCGACCAACAATAAGAGCGACCGTCCCGGCTACTAGAAGTAGCTCTGGATTAAGACCACCAACGACTTTGCCGAGCTTATATGCCCAATCATGAGTGTCTTTTAGCGCAGCAAGAAGCGCATTCCCAATAGCCCATGCGGCAAAACCGGCGCCGATAGCGGCAACAATAGGAGCAAGTTTGCGAAGCTTTTCCTTGATTTCATCTACAGCGTTGCCAACATAGTCCTTGAACATATCGTAGCCGGACAGGTCTACATCGCCCAAAATATTGCCAGCGGATGCGCCGCCGCCAGAGCCGGAGCTCCCCTGTGTGGGGTCAATGATGTTCAGTTCATCAAAACCCATCGTGTAGTCCTTGAGGGCTTTGGCGGCTTTTTTTGTCGAATCGGTTGTTTCGTCCATTGCGTCACCGATGCCGCCAACACTGTCAGCACTTTTGGCGAAGTCGGTGAGCACGACTTTTACGCCCATCAGCTTTGCCACCCACTGAACAAACTCCCGGATAAGTTCAACTGCCGCAATCAGAGGGGGGAGAATGGATTTCAAAGCAGGGTAAAGCAAAGAACCGATATCTCGCGCAAGGCCAGACAACTGTGCTTTCAGAACGCGAATCATATTCGCAGGGCTAGAGAGTGTCCGAGCAAAATCGCCCTGTGCATCGGTAGTCTGCTTTAAAATTGCAATGTATCTCAAGGTAGCTTTATCTGCCTGAGAAAGCGTGGAAACCTGCTTATTAAAACCAAGCGCAAGAAGTTCTTGCTGAAGTCTTGCTTGAGAAATATCAACGCCAAGCTGAAGCATTGGCTCAAGTTCGCCAGCCATAGCCGAACGAATCTTCGTAAACGCTTCCGAAATAGGGATGTTTTTCAGCGAAGAAAGGTCATAGCCTAACTGGGTAAGACTTTTTGACAAAGTATATGCTTGCTCTTTTGCAAGTCCGAAGCTCTTTGTCATGCTATAAATGTTCGCCATAGCGTTCATGGCTTCTGACGGGTCGATTCCAAGCAATTGTTCCATCTTGCCAATGAAACCACTCGCTTCGTTTGTCATATCACCCATCGATACGCCAAACATATTAGCCGCTTCGTAAAAGTCATTGAACTTTGCAACAGCGTTGCCAAGATAATCGGCAATAGCTTTCAGCAAAACCAGCTTTGCCATGTTCCGCATAAAGCCGTTCATCTGATTGGACAGGCTGAGATAGCTCTTGCGCTGTTTTTCGTTGGCAGCGGTCACACGGTTTGCCTGCGTTACAACCTTGCTCAACTGCGGCGGGAGCTTTGCAAAAGCGTTGCCTACCTTGTCGAGCTGAGATGCAAGGGGAGTAAGGGCAGTAGAAATCTTCTGACAAGAGCTTGCAAAAGAATCAAGGTCTGTTGCTTTCAGCTTGTCGGTCAGATCAGGAACCTTTGCAATCGCATTGAAAGCGCTGCCAAGAGCTTTAAGGTTCGATGCGTCCAGAATGGACAATGGAGCCAAAGCGTTAGTGAGCTGAGTAATGCTTCCAGACATGGAGTAAAAGTCCACTCCGTTCAAGCCAGACACAGCCGCAGGAATCTTCTTGATTGCGTTTACGACCGTGTTGATGCTCTTTGCGCTTGCGGTCGTGTTGACGTTGGAAAGCCCATTCAGAAAGCTGGTGATTTTGTCCAGCCCGGACATTCCAGCGGATGACTGTTTCAACGTCGCAATGGAACCGGACAGCTTGTCAAGGCTGTTTACAACCTTTGTGACGTTGCCTTTTGTCCGCAAATTAGAAATGGCGGTAGCGAGCTTGTCGATATTAAGCTCTGCGCCCTGCGATTCCGCAGAAATCTCTACGGATAAGCTCGTAATATCAACATCAGCCATCACTACCACCATCACTTTCCATCATAGAGAACATCATTCTCTTGATTCGCTCCTGCGCCTCAACTGCGCGTTGGTATTCATACTCGTCTTTTTCCTTTTGAGTAAGGGGAATCGGCCTATCCATGTACTTGATGGGGCTAGACCCTTTTTTTCGGAACATATTGCCAACCGTAGAGGAAAGCGCAGATGCCATGTAAAAGCCATTTCTCCACGCTTCTGTGTTGGCTCTGCGTTCCCGCAGCTCCTCTGCGTCACGGTAGACCTTCGCCAGCCAGACATCGCCGTGCCAGAACTGGTCATAGGTCATGCCGATGGAGATGTAATAGGCTTCTACATCGTGGAACAGCTTGGAAAAGGAGAATGGCTCCCCCTCTCCGTCTGTTTCCTGAGATTGTGCGGTTACACAATCTCCCACGTTGCGTTTTTTGCGGTCTTGTCCTCAGTATCAGTTGCCAGCAGGGACTTGGAAGCGTCCATAAACATCTCAAGCAGAATGCCCATCAGGTCTTCCTTGTCCTCGATGTGCTGGAACATCTCGTCCACGACCTTGCGCTTGATACCCTTGTTCCGTGCAATGAAAGCGCCGTAGAACAGAGCACGGGAGTTGGACAACAGGTTGGTCATCTGGGTGTACTGACCAATCTGAAAACCTGCGCGTTCGGTGGCTTCCACGCTGTCACGGGTGAACGTCAGCTCGTAAGTGTTCTTTCCATCGGGGGAATGAAAGTTAATAACTTTAGCAGCCATAATAAATGCTCTCCTTTATAAATAGGGGCAGAACCAAATCCGATGTTCAGTTCTGCCCATTTTGATTGATTCGATTTTGCGGTTTAGCCGCCAGTGACAGTCAGGGTCTCGCTGAACTCGGGCTTCTTGGTGAAGATGCAGTTGATGGTCATTTCCACAACCTCGTCCACGCCAAAGCCGGACAGACCGACCTGGTGCATACCCTGCCAAGTAAAGCCGGAGCCGTCCTGCATCTTCAGAGCGTAATACTTCACGGTGTTACTCTCAGAAGTTTCATCGTAGCCAGCTTCCTTGACCTTCTTGTAGTCAGTTTTGTTGTAGTTGGCGGTGAAAGACTTGGTATCAGACTGGATAATGCCAAAGATGTTGACCTGCATGGGGTCAGACAGAGTGGTGGCATCCAGAAGGTTCGGCTCAGAGATCAGGTCGGGCACATCCTTGATGTCGCACAGCTTTGTCAGAGCGGTTGCGCTGTCGCCACAATACAGGGTGGTATTCAGACCGGAGATAGCAGTACTCATAGAATGTTTACCTCCTTAGTTTCGGTAAATCATTCCGTCCTCTCCGATTGTTGCCCCGTAGCTGCAATCAATCCGATAGACGGAATTGTTGTACAGCCCATTCAACGGGGCAAATGATTTGCGATAAAATTTAAGCGGTTCAAGAACAGAATCCACGATTCCAACGATAGAGCGCGCTTCTGCAATGCGCCCGGTGTCCTTGTTGGAGTAAACACGAACACGCAGGGAAACGGCAGCGTACTTGTTGTGACCAGCAGAATCAATGTGTACAGGAAGATTGCTGTTTTCCTCTATCTGCACACACGGAAACTTCTTGACATTGCTGTCATTGATTTCACCAGTAACGAAGATGCCAGGCATTTGCTTTCGCAGTTCCTTAGCAACAGCCGTGAAGACAGAATTGAAATAATCGATCAACTATTCCAAACCTCCCTCCACGTTGCTTCAACTTGAGAAGCCATTTCCTCAACAGCCCCCCACATAGCCATAGCTGGTTCGTTACCGCTGGTGTAATTCAACTGTCCCTTGCCGGGAACGGTATCCACATAGGTTCCGGCATTACCGGGGTCACCGTAGTAGTACCAACGTCTGCCAGCGCCCTTGCCTTGACCATAGGAGCCATGCGCACCAACACCGGGCGGCAGCTCGCCGCCATATCCGTTGTGATGTGCACCGGTACCAAACTCGATAAAGGCGACTGACTTGCCCTCTGCAATGATGGTGCAAATGTTTCCGTTCTGCTCAACACGACAAGAGACATCGTTGCTACCGGCATATTCTGCATTTGCAAAGCGAACTTTCGCTACATCAAGTCCTTTATCAGCCAACGCCTTTGCAAACTCTTGTGCCTTTTTGTTCAGGGTGGCCTTGTACTCCTGTATCTGACGTTCCACATCACGAAGCCCGACATCGCTCAACCTCACCTTAATTTTCACTTGCAGCCACCTCTTTCAGTGCGTACAACGTGTCCGTGATATGCTCTGCAACTTTGACCACAGTGTAATTGAAGGGTTTTGAAACGTCTGTTTGAAACCAGACGTGTGTGCCTTCATAAAGCGGTGTGTTGCGCTTCTTGCTGGATGAACTGACAACGTAGCTGTAATCCGTAAACGCGCCAAAAGGATTGGCTTCAGCAGAACCAGTAGGAGGGCTGACGTTCAGCATCAGTTTTGCAGGGGTACTCCACGATTTGTATGCGGATTCGCCAGTCTCGTTTCCCCACTCGTCCACGACAGGCGCTTTCTCGCCAACCGGGTTTGAATACCACAGCGGGCGTTTATCCAGCGGGCTTCCATTGAACATCAGCCGATAACACCTACTCTCGGGACTACTTCATTCAGCAGGGACTGCGCCACATCGGAGTTTTCCCACACACGAGTAATACCGTTGTTGGTATAGCTCGTCTGTCCGTTTGCGCCGATGTGGTTGTACAGTTCCGCTGCAATGCGTATCTGCAACGACTGATACTGCGAGGGCAGCTCGTCCGGCCTGTTGCCGAAGGGGTAGCCCTGTGCAAATATCTTGTCTTTGGCGAAATCAAGCAGCAGGTCGAAGAGTGGGTAGTCCTCGTCCGTGATTTCACGGTCAAGTGCAGGAGCAATGTACTGCCCCAGCTTGACTGCCGCTTCGGAATACTGGTCTCCCATGCTGCTTTCCTCCTTTCGCCTTAGTAAGCCTTGATGCAGTACACAGCGTCCATGCGCTCAAAGGACGGCAGGACGATTTCGGAAGCGTAGATGTTGGTGTTGACCGGATGAACAGTCAACTCGGTAGTGATGGCAACGCCAGTGTTCACGATGGACACGGATGCACCGGACTGACCGGACAGCAGGTCGGCTTCCTCAGGGGTGGTGCCATACCAAGTCGTGCCGAGATTGCCATCAGGAGCCAGAACAACATAACCGTCAGGAAGATACTTTGCGGTATCACCGCCACCTTCGGGACGATATTTCTTGTTGTAGGTGAAAATCTCAAGACCAGTTGCCTGACGAACAACTTCCTTTGCTTCATTGGCAGTAAGCACGGAAGTGGTTCGATTGTTGATGGTAAGGAATCGGTTCTTGACCTCATCGGTAGCAATCATCTTTGCGAGCGTGGTCTTGTTCATAAAGACACGCGTGACCTCTTCGCCAGTTGCGTCATTGACGGCATCTGCCGCAGCAATCAGGTCAGCAATAGGAGTGGCAGAAGCAGGGGTGTCCCACTTTGCAGAAGTGGTCAGCGCCTTGTAATTGCTCTTTTTCCACGTTCCATCGGGGTCATAGTTGTAGGTGTAATTCACACCGTTTGCCTTGATGATGATGCCGGGAGCGCCATTTGCAGGAGCCAGCAACTGCCAGATCATGCGCTCAGGCACAATGCGTGCACCGGTAACGAGATTGCTCACGTCGTCATAAATACGCTTCACCACATCACGGGCATAGGGGTCGTTGCTGTCCAGAACGCGCAGGATTTCCTGACGGTCTTTCTCGCCCAGATGGTAGCCCTCACGGAAGAACGGCATCTCGGTCTCATCGAACTTGAAGCCCTCACGGGTACGGAACGTAGCCTTTGCGTCAAATGCGCTGGGCATCAGAGAAACACCAACACCCTTGTGACCACGAATCCACTTCAGGTCAAGACCGGCCTTTTTCTGAGCAGGAAACAGTGCGTCAGATGCGAAAGGCATCGCATTGGTGGGGTCATTCGTCCAATAGGCGGCAATCGCAGCCGGGGCAAAGACTTCCTTGAGATTCAGTGCCATGTTGTTTTACCTCCTATTAAGCGTTCACGCTGATGTTGTCACGGCAGAAGATGCCGGGAACGGCGGTCTTGAATGCCTTAATTGCGTCAGCGTCAAAGGTGAAGCCGGAACTTGCAGCTGCTTTCTTGGCGTCGATAACACCGCGAATCAGCAGGGAAGCGTTGGGGTTCTCTGCCGGGTCAACGTCATACAGCAGAACGCCATCGGCGTTGATAGTCTTTGCACCAGTGTCGCCGGACACAGCAGCTTTCTTGCCAGCCAGCGTCATGGGATAGCCAGCCTTGACCGCAGCGGTTTCGGTCACGGTAAAGGGGATGGCGGTGTAGTCATTGGAAGCAAGGATGGTATCGTTGATTCCGTTGACCGTGTTTCGGGTAAACTTCATGTTTTCCTCCTTGTTAATGGAAAGCACTCATTGCGTCACTCGATGCCTTAGAAGTGTTTGCGTTCTGCTGTGCAAGGCTCTTGGCAAACGCCACGCCCTCGCTGTCAGAGCCGCCCTTGCCATCCGCACCCGGAGGTGTGGGCATATCCTTCAGCAGAGAAGCCTTGTATGCGGTGTCGTGAGCGGTCATAAACTCCGACTGGAACTTAAACACCTTGTCCATGTCACCGTCAGCCAGTGCAGATGCAGCCTTGTTGGCGAGTTCAGCGTCATAACCTTGTGCAACGAACTTCTCACGGTAGGATGCGAGGGTCTTTTCCTTGACGAGGTTCTCTTTGTCGGCAGTCAAGGCTTCAATCTGCTTCTGCATTTCTGCAAGTTTGTCAGCCTGTTCCTGTGCGGCGTTCTCGTCATCGGTGCGCTTTGCCTTAAGCTGCTTCTTGTACTCAGCAGCTTCGCCATTGGCTTTCGTCACGGCGTTGCGCAGCTTCTCGACCTCTGCGCTAGGGTCTGCAACCTTTTCAAGCGCAGAAATGATTTCATCGGCGGTCATGCCCTCTTTGTAGGCATCACCAAGCAACACATTGAGTTTCATATCGTTAATTTCCTCCTGCGTTTTTTTACCGTTGCTTCCCTGCAACGCTGCGAAATTTGTATCTCGGCTTCCCTGCCGGAATATATCAGCCCGACAATTCGGGGTGATTCTTTATTCTTTTGGGTGAATTCTTTTGTACGGTTCAATGCCACTATCCAGAATGGACTTCTCCCGTGCCGAATTTCGGTCAGGGTGCGTCCATTTGAATTTCCCGCATTTCGTGCAAATGTACTCGCATTCCATTTCACGCGGTTCATTTCCATTGATGCCGTGCGTCCAATGCCAACGAGAAAGCGTATAGTCATGTTTGCAAAACAACTGTTTCCAAAAATCACGCATTATCTTTTTCTCCATCCGCATTGTTTGGCTGTCTGTCTGCCATGTTCCCGACATTCGTGTCGGTAGCATTCTGTTTAGGCTGTTCCTGCGGCTTCGGAGCTTTCCCATCTTTACCCAGCTTGCCAGCGGCAATCAGGAATGGCTTGCTCATTTCATAAGCAGCTTGCGGGTCAGGGAACAGACCGGGCGTAGTGAACGCCAATTGCGGTTCAATCGGCTGCTGAATCATCTGCGCAAAAATCTGAACCTTGCTTTGCTGGTTATCGTACTGACGGCGTGGCAGCTTGATATTAATGTCGCTTGCCATCAGCTTAGAACCAGCCGTATCACGCAGGATTTTCAGCATTACAGACAGACTCTGACGTTCAGCGTATTTGAACATATTCTCGTACTGCTGCGCCCTTGCTTCGGTGTGATTCCAACCATTGCGGACGATGACTGCGCCCACGTTGTCGGACGTTGCGTTCTCACTGCCAGTGGCACTAGGCATAGCAGTCAGGCTGCGGTACACGTTCAACATGGAATCAAGCAAGGTCTGGCTCTGCTGCTGGTCAAGCTCGTTTGCAATCTGCGAAACAGAAGCAGGCAGACTAGAAGTGGATTTCAGGCACATTGCGCCCAGTTCTTTGACCTGATCGAGCGCATCCTTGTCCACAAGGCAGTTTGTGAACACCATGATAGACTGGATAAACTGTGCTACACCGTCCAGACGGTTGCTTTCAAGGTCATTGATAGCGTCCAGCACAGGGATAGCCGGTTCAAACAGACCCATACGTTCCGGGTTCAACTTGTATTCGACCATCGGAAGCATTCCGAGAGAATGGCTCTCCGATTTCGTAACCTTGCCGTTCGCGATTTCAAAGTACTGGTTTGGCGTATACACGCAAATCAGGTCGTTCAGGTCGTTCTGATAATTGCGTGGGATGTGTAACACGTTGGCAATAGGCTTGTGCCCGATACCGGAGTTGTAGATCACATACGCCATGTCCGGGTCGGGGACGTCCACCAGCAGTGGTGTTTCGTCCGGGTAGTTGCCGTTGTACCCCTTGTCAGGAAGAACAATGCGGTATCCCTGTCCACACTCCAACATCCACTGCCAGAGCCGCCGATCGAGTGCATCCTTGCCCTCATACTGCAAGGCGTTGGACAGGCGAGCGATTTCCTCGCCGTCACCAGTTGCCGTTTCAGACCGCACATAAGAGCAAGGAGTGCCGCTCATGTATCCTGTGTAGAAGCCCACGCACTCGTTGGCATGGTTCTCTACAATGCGGTTGGTAATTTCAGCGTGGTACTCTTTCGTGCGGTGGAGGACAGGCTGGCTACCCAAGTAGTAATTGTGCAGAAAGCGAATCTCATTTTTGTTCAGCAGATGAATAGGCTCTGCCTTGCCCATGACCACTTTCAGCACGTTTGCCCGATTGATTTCCGTCTCCGGCGTTTCAATTGATCTACGTCCTGTCAGCGGCTTATTCAAAAAGCCGCCAACAACCATCTGATACTCAGCCATGCGTTCCTCCTTTCCGGCAAAATAAAAAGCGCAGCAAGACAAACCCGTTAAGGTCTATCTCACTGCGCCAAAACTGCGCTTCAAAAGCTATTTACTTTTCAGGCGGATGGATGATTTTGACCCATCCTTCCTTTGTGTCTCCTTCGATAATGCCCTTACATCTGTCGCACTTGAAATGGTATCGTCCGTCCACTTCGCCAAGATAGCGATTACAGCGGACGTTCTTGTAAATTGGGTTCTGACGGATACAAGGGCAACAGATTCTAACTAACATGAGCGCTCCTTTCGTTGAATTTCTGGAAACAGGCTGTTGAGCACAGACCTGTTGGAAGCTACTGGGAAACTGTTCGCACTACCAGTCATGCTAGGCTCTGACTTGTCGGGTGTCAAAAGCCACGATCGCCCCGAATGGAGCAAATCGCTGATGGACACAGAAGATGGATTTGAACCACCGACCTTCGAGCTATGAGCCCGACGAGCTACAAGACTGCTCCACTCTGTGTCATGTACTCGGCTTAATTTACCGTTGCTCTTTGAAATGGTAAAATGTCACAAAACCCATTTCATCGAGAGCCGGGAATAACGGGGGAGGTTGTCATAAGGAGAATTTTTCCATGCAATCCTTGGAGAATCGTTGTGCTGCGTAACGGAATTGAACCGTTGCTTGCCAGAAGAGGGGGAGTATTCTGACATTCCCAGCCAGCAGGGACGCAACATATAAAGTCCGGTGAAAGTGAAAGAGTGAAAAAACCTCCACCGGTGAAAGGAGGAATATGCTTGTTGACACGCACGCGAGTAAAATGACAAAACCCCGCGTGCAAGCTATTCCTTTAAAGGAAGCTGCAAAACTTCCTGCGCACATTATAAGCCTTGTCAAGTGGTGAAATCAAATAAATAGACCCAGCAAACACAATATATTGTGTTTTTAATCAAAAAGGCCTCTTGACAGGCTCAATTTTACTGATTCCGTTATACAATTCATCGGCAAGCTGTGCAAGACTGTCCGGTGCATCATCATGCGGAACCTTGCCAAGCTGCGTGAACATCGTCACCTGTTCCATGAACGCCTTGTACTCTTTCGACTGGTGCTTTTCGTCAAGGAAATAGAACCGTTTGATGTCCGGCGCATACTGAATGATTCTGGACAGCTTGCTTTGTCCACTGGGCGCACGCTGGCTGCGAACAGAGCAGTGATAGCCCTGCTGCCGAAGCTGGCTGTCTACCACATCACAGTATTCGTCACCGCCGTTGTTGGCTTCGCCGCGCACCACATTGATTTTGTGCCAGATGATTTTTCCTATGACTTCTGGTCTGGTCACGGTCTTATCGCCATTATTGAACACAAGGTCAGGAATAAACACAGCATCTCCGTACACATAGGCGATAGGACAGGCGGTGAAATCACCGCCGCCCCATGCAATATCCATGACCATGAGCTTGCGGTCAGGCTCGCCGTCAGGCAAAACACCATTGTAATACCGCAGTTCATCGGCAGGAAATAGCAGGCCTTCACGCACATAGGGCTTGCCCATGTATTTTGCCCACCATGTTGCATCGTCAATGCTTGCTTTCATATCGGCATAGTAGGCATCGTCAAAGCCAACGCCATAGTCATAATTGAAGTTGCTATGTCCGTTCTCATCCACCGCAGGAATCACCCGGAATCGGTACTTCGGGTTGTCTGCATACTGGTTCTGGATGCGCCCAAGAGGGTCAAGCACGTTCCAGCGTGTGCCGACCATCAATTCCAATGCGCCCTGCTTTTTACGGTCTTTCAGCTGGTTCAGATAGGCATCGTACTTGTTGTTCAGGCGTTCAACGTTCAAGCTTTCCTCCAAGTCCTCAATCAAGTCATCGCTGTACAGAACGCCGCCTTCACCGATTTCAACAGCACCAGTCAGCGTACCGCCAATAGAGCGGCAAGTCAGAGTGGGGAAGCGCTTCTTTCGATTCAGGTCAACGCTTTCATCCTTTGCACTTTTATCCACAAGCTGAACGTCAGGGAAGATTTTGCCCCAGTTGTAAGTAACAGGGTCGGTGATGATGGACAGAACTTCACCGTAGAAGCCATTGGTCAGCTTGTCGGAATGTCCGCTCATAACCGATGCAACGTCGGGACGGTTGCCCATCAACCATGTGATAAAAAAGATGCACAGCGTGGACTTGCCTACGCGAGCGGGTAGACTAACTCCCAAGAAGTCAATCCGCTTATAAAACAAGTCCTCAAGGTCGTCTGCCAGCACTTTCAAAACCCTGCGTCTGGGCTGGTAAAACTTCTTCTCCGGCGCACGGTTCCATTCAAGGTAAATGCAATAGCTGTCGAACACATCCTTTGCTTCAAACAGGTACGTCCGGCTGATAATGTCATAGACCTTCGCCACGTCCTCGCCTGTTTTCATCTTGCCCATAATGGCTGCACAGACAGAACGCAGCTCACCAGAGTATTTGTAGGCATCGAACCGCTTGTCCTGCGGCAGGGCATCTCTCAGGTTCACCACCGCCTGAAACCAGTCCTCGTAGACTTGCGCTTCTGCCGGATTCTGCTTTGCATACGCTTTGATGCTGTCAATGATGGCGATACACTGCTTTGGCTGCATAAAAAAATAGGCACCCCCTACCTGAAAATGTAAAGAGTGCCTACAACTGCACAAAAATTAAATATTCGGTTTTATTCTAGGTTGCGGACAATGTCAACTGAAAACGTCAGCAAGCGCAATGCTAATCAGCCCTGCAACAACGCTGGTCAGAACGCCGCAAGCAAATCCTATCCCACGTTCTTTCCACTGTTCAATCTTTTCCAACTTATGAATTTTCTTATAGTTCCTCGCACGTTCCAACAGCCAGAATGCTGTGTGCTGCGTGTCGCCCCAGCGTATCAACCCATCGTTGGCAAGGGATTCAAGGACGAACTGTGCCGTAAAATCCAGTTTATCTTGCAGGAATTTTACGGAATAGAATCCATTCAGAAGGTCTGGTTCATAGGTGTTCAGCGTGTCGATCAGACGCTTCATGTTATCACTAAGTATCACAGGACGCACCTCGCAACCACAACTACGATGAAGAACCCAGTAAGCAGCCCAACGACCGCTCCTGCAAGCCAATCATACGAGTTTCTGTTGTTCCACTTATCCATAGGCTCTTACTCCTTTCACCTGTTCTGTTCAGAAATCCGATACCATGTCTGGCGGGTCAAATAATGTTCGCTTGCTCATCAAGCCACGTTTCTCGGTCAAGTCTTTCCTTCTTTTCGATTAAGGTAGGAGTAAACGTTTTATCACTCTTCCATCCAGCGTATTTCTTAAAATACGCAAGATAATCTTCTGCTATTGCGGGAATGCTTTCCAAAATAAATGTAAGAAGAGCAACTCTCATTTGCCGCTTAAACGTTTCGGAAGAGCCTTCTTTCTTGAAATCAAAAAATATGTTTTCATCATAAAACAAAACATTGCATTTCTTAGATTGGCATTCTAGCATAAAGGAAGTAAAATCTTTGCAGTTTACAAAATCGAAAACCGAACGAAATGTCAAATCTGCATCTTTTTTGATGAAATCCCAATAAAACGGTTTTTGCTTTTCCATGTTGTTCTCCTTTTCTCTTGCCTGTTGGAGAAAAGAATGGTATACTGTGGTTGCACCATTCTTTTTCCTGTTTTGATGAAGTTGGTGTACTCTTAGCGGTGGCTTGTGGTTGGGCTGCCGCTATTTTTATTTGCGTATCTTTCGACACGCTCATACCAAGTGGATTTCCCGATGCCAAGCTGCTTGCAGCACTCTTTTACGGTAATTTTGCCTTTTTGCTGTTGCTCTAATAGGCTTTCAAACTGCTGCTCGTCAACTTGCTTTTCCTGTCTGCCAAAGCTACGGCCTGTTCTCGCCGACACTCTCTTGCCATCAACAATAGGCATTGCAGCTATACCCTCTGCCTGACGCTGCTTGGTTTTCTTGCGCTCCTGTTCAGCAACTGCGCCCAGAACCTCAATAAGGATGTTGTTTACCATTTCCAGCACCCATGTCTGGTCTTGGAAGTCAATAAGCGTGGTCGGAATGTCGAGAATGCGAACAATCACGTCTTTTTCTTTGAACCATTGAAGTTCTCGCTTCATTTCGTCTTTGTCACGCCCGAATCGGTCAAATTCCTTGACGATGACTTCATCCCCAGCCTTGACAATCTCTTTCAATCGTTTATACTGCGGACGGTCAAAGCTGCTACCTGTCATTTTATCACAAAATACATTCTCGTCCGGGATGTCGAACCGATCTCGTGCGATTTTAAGCTGTCTTGCAAGGCTTTGCTCCTTACTAGACACTCTAGCTAAGAAGTAACGCATTTTTTTCACCCATCACTTGATGTCAAACCCATTTTCGACTTTTGTCTCACGAGGGACTACCATAATCTTGTATCCCATAACCCTTAATGTTTCATCCAGCTTGTTGACACTAATGTTTTTGTGCCTTAGACGTTCATTCAAGGTTTTAAGCGGAATGTTAAGCATATCACTTAACTTCGCTTGGTTCAATTCCTTCAATTTCAAAATTTCCTTTATCGCTTCACTTGCCGTCATTTTTCTTCGCCATCCTTTCTTGATTCTATTATATCAAGATATTTCTGGATGTCAAGATATTTCTGGGCTTTCTTTGTTTGCGCTTATATTATATATAAACTAGTATGTATTTATACATACTAGAGTAGTATAATGATGTTTACTTAGTTAATCACAATCAAGTAGAAAATTTTCTATAATAAGGAGTAATTCTGCCAAACTTAATTTCCGTAAAACTTTGGGTCTTGACAAGCATATTTTCACGCTTTATACTTGTTTCAGCGAAAGCGAGGTGATAGGCTTGGCAAGACGAGCAGAAACCTCGGAACGTGATAAGCTGCGCATGATAAGCACTCGGCTCACTGAGAACCAGATCGCAAGCATGGAGAGCAGCGCAAAGGCATTGGGCATCTCAAAGGTCGATGTTATCCGCATGGGTATCGAATGGGTAGCATCCTACGTTGAGAACATCAAGCCATAAAAAAAATAAAGCTA